>Ga0214473_10000262_pt1 | contig 74303 bp, 60 predicted proteins | sample RVTome_7_FD_203509 | JGI IMG/M metagenome (GOLD analysis project Ga0214473, IMG submission 203509) | Soil microbial communities from uranium-contaminated site in the Upper Colorado River Basin, Wyoming, United States - RVT98D197 | ecosystem: Environmental > Terrestrial > Soil > Contaminated >...
AGCGAGTAGGTGTAGTTGTCCGTCGTGTCGTCCAGACGCAAACGGCCGCCCACCACATCGATCCGCCCTTCCGCGTCCGAATAGTACTCCCAGCCCTGGGCCACCCCGGGCTTGCCCAAGCTGAAGTCCTGGCTGTAGGGTACCGCACTCAACAGGACTCGCTGTTCAAGGCACTCAAAAACGGGCGTCCGGCCGTCCTTGCGGCCTTGCTGGAAACGACGTTTATCTCTGCTGCTTCTTTTGCGTATCATCTTAGTCTTCCTCCCTGGTCTGGTTGTGAGGATGGAAGTCGAAAACCCCATTCCCTGCCAAGTTTCTGGTTCGGAGCCAAGGTAGCCTCAATCGTCATCGTGTTTTCCTTATCAATAGGTTGTCTGCGCTGATTTGCCCTTTTTTATCTTGGGCTCACCTAAAAGTGCCACTTTGGACACAATGCGTAACGGCCTTTCTTGATTTTCCTGCCCATTTTTGACGATGTTGTTTGCGCAGGCGAACCTTGCAGAAGGGCCGGGCAAACAACTTGGCCCGAGCCGGCAAAAACGCGAAAAAGCGTTATGTCAGATGCCTCGGATGGCACTAAAATAGTGAAAAAACCGGCAAATTGAGGCATTTGGCGTCGTAACCTGGTGTTGCACATGCGCAACGCCGGGCTCATTAGTGCGGTGCATCGACCCGCATAACCTGTAGAACCAAGACTTGGTGCCGCAGACGGACCTCAACGCGGAGGAGCCCGCGGCAGATGACCGTGGACAAGCTGCAAGACCAATCTCAGCCCGAAGGCGAAATCACAGTAGCCGAACTGATTAAAAAGCTCGACAAGCCGGATGCAAGCCCGGGGCAATTTCTGCGTAACCTCCTTGCCGCCCAGTGTTTACTCATCAAGGCCGATAGCGGGGCGATTCTCCGCAATGGCCAGAAAGGAAGCGTTGACATCCTGGCCGTGTACCCCCAACGTGCGAACGATGTATCGGTCCCGGAGTGGCTGATCAACTCCGCCGGACTCGCCCGCAAAGCACTCTCGTCCGATAATGTCGTTGTGAAATCTCTGGACGAATCCGGCCCGCCCGGTCAGCAGCCGACAAAACATCGCGTCTTGATGGTTCCACTGCATATGGCGGAGATCGGGCAAGCCGTGGCCGCTTTTCTGATAGGAGCAAACGACGAAGCAGCCCTTCAAGAGAATCAGCAGACGCTTCAACTGTTAGCGGGTATCCTCGGCAGCTCGCAAATGCGCACCCCTCAACAGGATTGGCAGCAGCGCTGCCGGCGGCTCCACCAGGCGCTGGAGACGCTGTCGGCCGTCAACCGGGAGCACCGGTTCACCGGTGCGGCGATGGCTTTCTGCAACGAAGTGACTTCTCGCTGGCAATGCGACCGCGTCAGCATCGGTTTTCTCAGAGGAAGATACGTTCAGCTCCGAGCCATGAGCCACACCGAGCATTTTAGCCGGAAAATGCAAATCGTCCAGGATATTGAATCCGCCATGGAAGAATGCCTGGACCAGGACGTTGAGATATTGAGTCCGGCTCCCAAGGAGTGTACGTATGTCCATCGAACGACCGACGAACTTTCCAAACGTTACGGGCCACTGGCTGTTCTAAGTTTACCCTTGCGCTGGCAAGGCAAGGTAATGGCGGTTCTTACCCTCGAACGCCCCGCCGAGGGGGTTTTCAGTGCAGATGAAATCGAGACCATTCGTCTGGCGTGCGAGCTGTGTACGGCCAGATTGGCGAATCTCTATGAGTATGACAGGGGGATTGCTGCTACAGTTGCCGCCAAGCTTCGCAAGTGCGTGGGTGTGCTTGTGGGACCCAGGTACGCCTGGGTCAAAGTCGCAGCGATGCTGTGCTTGGCCGCAATCATCTTTCTGATCTTCGCCAAGGGCGAATTCCGGGCGAAGGCGCCGTTTATACTGGAAGCTACCCACCAACAGGTCATTCCTGCGCCTTTCGACGGATATATCAAAGGCGTTGACGTGGAAATTGGCGACACTGTGGACGGAGGCACTACAGTACTCGGCAGCCTTGACACGGCGGAGTTGCGTCTGAGTCTGGCCGCTGTAAAAGCGGAAAAGGCAGGCTATCTCAAGCAGGCTTCCGCCGCCATGCGCGACGGCGAAACAGCCAAAGCCCAAATCGCCCAGGCAGACGCCGACAAAGCCCAGGCGCAGATTGAGCTGCTGGAATACCAGATCCGTCAGGCGAGCCTCATATCGCCGCTGGGCGGTGTTGTCGTTAAAGGCGATCTGAAGCGGCAAATCGGTGCGCCCGTTAAGACCGGCGACGTCCTCTTCGAGGTCTGCCCGCTCGAAGCACTGCGAGCCCAACTGCTGGTCTCTGAAGAAGAGATTTATGATATCAACGTCGGCCAGGAAGGGTACCTGGCGACAGCCTCTTATCCCGGACAACAAATCAAGTTTGTAGTGGAGCGTATCAACCCAATCGCCGAGGTCGTCAACCAGCGCAACGTTTTTAGGGTCCGCGTCCAACTGCTCGACACGTATTCGTGGATGCGCCCCGGCATGGAGGGCGTGGCCAAAGTATCCGTCGGCCAGCGCCTCTATGCCTGGATGTGGTCACGCAAGATCGTCAACTGGATACGCATGCAATTATGGCTTTAGACTTCAGGACGTCCTATGGCTGTTGAGCGTCCAACTTTTCATGAATCATGGTACCGCGTGGCCCCGCTGCGACCCAGACTCCTGTCCACTGTCCAGGTCCACCGGCAGCATTTTCGCGGGCAGATGTGGTACGTGCTGGAGAATCCCTCCAACAATGAATTCTCGCGCATCAGCGAGCCGGCTTACCGATTCATCGGTATGCTTGACGGCCGGCGGACCGTCGCCGACGTCTGGCGGATCTGCAACGACCAGTTTGGCGACGAAGCACCGACCCAGGGGGAAGCTATCCAGCTTCTCGGGCAGCTCTATTGCTCCAACCTGCTCTATGCCGAGCTGGCCCCCGATACGGAGAGTCTTTTCAACCGGTACCGCGCCCGCATCCAGCGCGAGATTCAGGGAGTTCTCACGAATCTTCTCTTCGTTCGGATTCCACTGATCGATCCGGACCATTTTCTTGACAGATGGGTGGGTGTCGTCGGATGGCTTTTCAGTTGGCTGGGCCTGGCATTGTGGCTGTCGATCATCGCGGCGGGATTGTACTTCGTGGTCGGCAACCTGAACGAGCTGATCCATCAGAGCAGCGACATCCTGGCTCCGGATAATCTCATCCTGCTCTACTTGAGCATCATACTGATCAAGATTTGTCACGAGTTCGGCCACGCCTTTGCGTGCAAGAGATTCGGCAGACTCAACGGCGCCGGCGGACAAGTCCACGTGATGGGCGTCATGTTCCTGGTCTTCATACCGCTGCCCTACGTCGATGCGTCCAGCGCGTGGGTCTTCCGGAAAAAGTGGCACCGGGCGGTCGTGGGCATGGCCGGCGTGATTGTCGAACTCGCCGGTGCGGCGGTTGCCGCCGTTGTCTGGGCCAATACCTCGACGGGAACCCTGCACATCATCGCCTATAACGTCATGTTCGTTGCAAGTATCTCGACCCTTATCTTTAACGCCAACCCGCTTCTGAGGTTTGACGGCTATTACGTTCTGTCGGACCTGCTGGAGATTCCGAATCTCAGCCGCCGCTCCGCGAACTACATCCATTATCTCGTCAAGAAATACTTCTGGGCAGTGAAAGGCATACAGAATCCCGCAAACAGTCTTGGGGAAGGAATCTGGTTCGTGCTTTATGGCATTAGTTCGACCGGCTATCGGGTTTTCATCTGCATCCGGATTTTACTATTCCTCAATGGCAGACTGCCGAAGGAATTGTTCGTGCTGGTCCCGCTCTTCGCGGCCTCGGCGGTCATGGCATGGGTCATTGTTCCGGTGGGCCGGTTCGTTCGCTATCTGGCGACAAGCGCGGAACTGGCCAGGACGCGCGGGCGTGCGATGGCTTCTGTTTTGGGCGGCTTGACTTTGACCGTCCTGGGTCTGGGGATTCTTCGCGCCCCTGATTACTGCAGAGTCGAGGGAATCGTCGAGCCCGTCAGGCTGGCGATTGTCCATGCCGAGAGCGACGGCTTTGTCGCCGATTTTCTTGCTTCAGAGCAGAAGGTCGCGCCCGGCGAAGGGACATTGATTGAAGCGGTGAATCCGCGACTGGAAGCAGAAAAGAAAAGTTTGCTCGCTGAGCTTCGAGGCATGGAAATCAAGCGGCGGCTTGCAGAGATGGAGGAGGTCGCTGCGGCACAAATTCTGGCCGAGCAGATCGAGGCCCTTCAGGAGAAGATTGCCCGAGTTGACTCGGAGCTTTCATCTCTGCGCTTGCAGCCGGCATTAGCGGGAACGTGGGTATCTCCAGAGATCGAAAGGGTTAAAGGCGCGTATCTGCGGCGGGGCGATCAGATCGGCGTCGTGGCAAGCCTGGATGACGTGCTGATCCGGGCCACCGCCGGCCAGGACCTTGCCGGCAGGCTGAAGCAGGCGTATGAACAGCTCGAGATACGAGTGAAAGGACGACCCGAAGCGATGCTGACGGGACGAATCAAGAAGATTCTGCCGGCGGGCCAGGAGGTGCTGCCATCGCAGGCATTAGGATATATGGTGGGCGGTTCCATGCCGACGATTCTGCAGGATCCCAGCGGCGTGAAGACTGCCGAGCAGTTCTTCGAAATTCGCATCGCGCCGAACCCAGGCAGTCCGGTCCGCCTGCTCTGCGGCCAGCGCGTCATCGCCAGGATTCAACTGCCCGCCAAACCTGTAGCCCTCCAGTGGTGGCAATCGTTGCGACAATTGTTCCAGCGGAGATTTCATATTTGACATGGCCGTACCCAGCGCTACATGGCAAATGCTTGACCAGCGAACCTCGGGCGGAACTCTACCCCGCGGCCTGGATGCGGTTTGGCACGCCGGGCTGGGAGTGGCAGGCAGATTCGTGCCGCGATACCAACGCCTTAGCCGTCGAGTGGACAAAATCCTGTCCATGGAGAAGTGCTTCTCGGACATGGCGGATGCAAAGCTCCGTGATATTGCGTCCGAGATGCGTGAAATCTTCCGCCGGCATCGCGATCATTCTTCAGACCTGGAACGTGCTTTTGCATTAGCGCGAGAGGTGGCGTTCCGTCAGATCGGTCAAAGACCGTTTCCGGTTCAGGTCGCCGGCGCCTTGGCCCTCCAGAACGGATGTATTGCCGAGATGGCGACCGGAGAGGGCAAAACCCTGACGTGCACCATGCCCGTCACGGTGGCCGGCTGGCGCGGGCGGGGTTGTCATGTCATTACCGTGAACGATTATCTGGCTCGGCGCGACGCCGAATGGATGGGGCGGATTTATCGTTTCTGCGGCCTGAGCGTCTCGTTCATCGAGCAGCAAACACCGCCGGAGGAACGAAAAGCCGCGTACATGGCCGATATCACCTACTGCACGAACAAAGAGGTCGCCGCCGATTTCCTGCGGGACCGGCTTGTCCTGGGCCGTTTGAGAGGATTAAGCTCGACCCTGCTGGCCAAGATTGCCGGCGGCACAGAGATGACCGGCAAGCTCATTCAGCGAGGACTGCATTATGCGGTGGTCGATGAAGCCGATTCGATCCTCATCGACGAATCGGTAACGCCGTTGATCATCTCAGGGCAGGCCCCGAATCCGGAGCAGGTTGAATCCTTCCGGCAGGCGGCGGACATCGCCGGCACACTTCAATCCGAAATCGATTATCAGGTCGATCATCGCTACAGAGACATTGAGTTGACCAATCAAGGCGAAGCTCACCTGGAAGAGCTGACGTGCGGCATGGGAGGACTCTGGGCCGGGAACCGGCGCTGCTGGGAAATAGTCCACCAGGCTCTGACAGCCAAGGAGCTTTATCTTCGTGACAAGCACTATCTCGTCGATGACGGCAAGGTCGTTATTGTCGATGAGTTCACGGGCCGTATGATGCCGGACCGCACCTGGCGCGACGGCCTGCACCAAGCCGTCGAAGCAAAAGAATCGCTCCAGATAAATCCGCCGAAGGATACGCACGCGCGTATCAGCTTTCAGCGATTCTTTCGGATGTACCACAGGTTGTGCGGAATGACCGGAACAGCCGCCGAAGCAGCTTCTGAATTCTGGCAAATCTATCAGCTCCCCGTGGTGACTATTCCAACTAACCGCCCGTGTATCAGAAAGAACCTGCCGCCCATCGTATTACCGGCGGAAGCAGCCAAATGGGCTCGAATCGTTCAGGAGATTCGCCACATTCACCAGACGGGCAGACCGGTCCTTATCGGCACGCGCAGCGTCGGAGCCAGCGAACATCTGAGCCGGTTGCTTACAGCGGAGAATCTCGAGCACCAGGTACTCAACGCAGTCTATCATCGGCAGGAGGCGCAGATTGTCGCGGGGGCGGGTCTGAGCGGTAGAATTACAGTCGCAACGAACATGGCCGGCCGCGGTACCGACATCAAGCTCGGCCGAGAGGTCGCAGAATCAGGAGGTTTGCATGTGATCGCCGCGGAGCCTAACGAGTCGGCCCGCATCGACCGGCAGTTGTTCGGCCGGGGGGCGCGCCAAGGCGACCCTGGCAGCGATCAGGGGATCTTCAGTCTCGACGACGAGGTTGTCTGCCGTTATGCCAGGAACATCACAGCATATCTGAAAAAAAGACATGCTCACGCCGAAGGGGACATCTCTTCCGCCGCAGTCCGGGCGGTGTTTCGCCTGGCCCAGCATCGCGCCGAACGATTTGCGTTGCGCCGGCGCAAGGCAGTGTTGCGAACGGATCACTGGCTCGATGAGCAGCTCGGGTTTGCCGGCAAAGAATAAGGTAAGATCAAAAGCAGGGTACAAGACTTGTGCGCTTATGCACTTGTCTATTTCGCATTTCCTTCGGGGCCGGCTGGCAGTGAAGTCTTGACCTGATGCAGCTCCAGGACGGTCCCCATGGCCTGAGCCAGCCGGGCCAGAGCGGTGTTGAACTCAACGATGGCCTGTATCTCGGACCTTTCGGCGGCGGCCAGGACTTCCTGGGCTTGCAACTTCACCAGCAGAAACTCAGGCGTGAGCTGCTGGCGGACCGCTTCGGAATCTTCCAGGGCTCGCAGGTGAACGCGCGCCGCCTCTGCGGCCTCTTTCTGAATCCGTATCTGCGAGAAGCTGGTTTCCACCCGTCGGATTCTCTCTTTAGCAAGCAGCGCCACCTGGTCCGCCACGTTCTGCATAGTCGAGATGGCTTTTCTTCGCTCCAGCTTTCTCTTCAGCAATTCGGCGTCGCGCTGACGATTCCCAAGCGGGTATTCCAGAGAAAGACCGACGCCATAGCTGACAAAATCGCCCGTACCGAGCCGATCATGAGCGTTCTCCGGACCTCTTGCCAATCCCTGCGTCCGCGCCGAGGCGATCAAATCCAATCGAGGCATATCCCGGTTCTCGGCGACTCGAATGTTAATCTCGGCAATCTCAACCGCCATCCTGGCCTGCTGAATCGCCGGGTTCGTCTGCACTGCCGTCTCCAGCAGCTTCGCACGCTCAAGCGTCCGGGCCTCCATCGACGCTTCACTGGCCGGGGCGATTTCAAACTCATCAAGCATATTCAGTTGCGAGTCGGCCATCAGCCGCACCAGGGTATCCTGCGCGTCGATGATCACCTTGCGGGCCTGAACCAGCGCCGCCTCGCGGGTCTTGGCAAAGGCCTCCGCCTGTTTGATTTGCACGTCGGTGGCATCGATCTGTCTGCGGCCCTGCACTTTGGTGAGAGTTTCGACCGTCCGTTCGAGCAGCTCCTTTTGAATCTCGGCGTCCCGGCGCACCTCCAGAAGCTGCCAGTACGCCGATATGACCTCGGCGGCCGTATCCTCCGCTTTCTGCCGGAAGCCGATCATCGCGATTTCGTAGTTGAGTTTGGCGATATCCACCCCCGCAAGAGTCACTTCACGCCAAGCGTCACGCAGGAGCGGCTGCTTGAGCTGAAAGGCGAGAATCGGCTCGTAGCGCGTCGGCAGGGTCCGGCCCGTCAGATCGTCCCAACTTCGTGTCAAGGCATAGCTCAGCGCCCATTCGGCCCCGGTGACGCCCTTCTGTTTGACTCCCGATTCCAGCGTGCGGTCGTCCGACTGTCCCGGCTGAAAAATACTGTTGGAAGGATTGTCCTCCTGCTCAAAATTCAGACGCCCAAACGCCGTAACGTCGAATTCCGAAGCGGCCCGCGTGATGTCCTGCTCGGCAATCGACGGATCGAAACTGACCACCCTGATCTCCGGGCTGTTGGCCAGCGTACGAGCAATGGCTTCTTCAATCGTCAGAGCGACGCGGCTGCGGCCCGTGTTCGGGTCGGCCACGATCTCGACGGGCTTGAGAACATCCGTGTCCGAAGCGACCGGCTTGAGTATCCCCAAAGGCTCCGCGGCACCCGATGCCTGCGTATCGGCACGCTGTTGCGGCCCCTTCTCGGCCAGCGTCCTCTGGTAGGAACGCACGGCGGGATTGACGGACCGACTATTGGCCTTGTCCGAGACGCAACCGGCCAAATGCAGAACACAGAAGACAGAAGACAGAAGACAGAATGTGAAGAGGAGGTCGTGCCCGCTTGCGGGCACTCCGCAGTTTTGATTTTTGATATTTGATTTTTGATTTTTCATTTCTACGAGGCCGGGAAGATAACCTGGACGTGCTCGCCCGCGGGTCGCTTGGCCTTGTTGGGAACCTGGATGCGGACTCTCAACGTCGCGCTTGCCGCGTCGGCAACCGCTCCGATGTAGATGACGACCCCTTCTGCCGTCGCCTTCTTGGGCTCCGGAAACTCAACCCCGGCCGCTGCGCCATACCGTAAAGTCATCGCCTGGGGCATGGGAACGGGAACATCGATCCAGAGTGGGTCGATCTGCACGACTCGAATCGCACTTTCCAGGACATTGAGCGACTCGCCCGTCTCGACATCGATCTTTTCGACGCTGCCGCCGATCGGGCTTTTGAGGCTCATGTTGTCAATCTGCAGCTTCGCCTCTTCGAATTTGCGTTTTGCCTGTTCGTGCTCGAAGATCGCCACCTGAAGCGACAGCCCGGCGACTGTGACGTTCAGCTTGGCATATTCAAGCTCGAGCTCCGTGGCGGCATTGTGCGCCGCCGCCGTCTCGATCTTTTTCAGATCGACGTTCTTCTGCGCCAGCGAAGCCTCGGCGGCCTGGATTTTCGTCGTATCCTGGCTCTCGGCCTCAAGCTGTGCCAGCCGCGCCCGCTCGACCGCATCATCCTGCACGACCAGCACCTGGCCCGCTTTGACCGACTCGCCTTCTCTGACCCGAACCTCTGCAATCCGGCCGGGCTGAACGAAAGAAAGCGTCACATCCGCGCTGGGGATCGTAATGGCCGTGACGCCCGCTGTTCGACTGGCGGGCAAGCCCGCGCCGGAGGCAGCCCACAACACCCCACCCGGCACAACCAGGCCGGCAGCGAAAAAACTGAAACACTTCTTCGACAGGTTCATCTGATTCAGTTCTCCAAATAGGACACAGGACCGAGCAAATTGTCAATGGTCAATGGTCAATTGTCAATTGAAATGGCCTCTGATTTTCCAGGAAAAATAGACGCGGCCGTGGGAAATGATGCTATAATTCTGGCCGGACGTGGAAATCAGTCGAAGAAGAAAACATCTGTATCAATTAGAGGAAGCAAACGCATGGACAAGCAAATCAGTATTATGCCGTGTCTGGATATGCAGAACGGTCGCGTCGTCAAAGGCGTGCATTTTGTGGACATCCGTGACGCCGGCGACCCGGTCGAATGCGCCAGGGCCTATTGCCGGGCCGGCGCCGACGAGCTGGCCCTGCTGGATATCACCGCCACCGTCGAGAATCGGCCGACCATGCTCAAGGTGGTAAAGAAAGTCGCCAAGGCTGCCACGGTTCCTTTTACAGTCGGCGGAGGAATTCGGGACGTTGCCTCCGCCGCGGCGGTTCTCGACGCCGGAGCCGACAAGATATCCGTCAGCAGCGCCGCCTTTCGCAACCCCGAGGTTATCCCCGAGATGATTGCCGAGTTCGGCGAGGACAAAGTGACCGTTGCGATCGACGTGGACGTCAACAAATCGCTGCCCTCCGGCTACGAGGTCTATGTCGATGGGGGGCGAACCGCCACCGGCGCCGACGCCATCGAATGGGCAAAGAAAGTAGATGGCTACGGCGTCCGCGTCATCCTGCCCACCAGCAAGGCCAGCGATGGAGCGAAAACCGGATACGACCTGCCCGTGATCAGGGCGATGGCCGAAGTCTGTTCAGCCTCGATTGTCGCCTCGGGGGGAGCCGGCAAGCTCGAACACTTCTACGACGCCGTCGAGGCCGGCGCGACGGTCTTGCTGGCCGCCTCCGTCTTTCATTTTCATACCATCGACATCGGCGAATTGAAGGATTATCTGCGAAGCCGGGGTGTCCGGGTGAAGTAACCAGAACCGTCCCTCGCATGGTGAGTGAAATGCGCATAGGTCGTATGAAACAGATCGCAGCAAAAACCCAATTGATTGTAGTATGCATGTTCGCCATGGGCTATAGCGCACAAGGCGAGCAGAAGCCACCGCAACTTATGATCGAGGCAGCACAAGAGAAGGTCAGGCAGTACGAAAGACTGGAACTGCTCATCCGGCTCGACGCCCAGTATAACAATCCGTTCGATCCGGACCAGGTGGATTTGACGGTGGTGCTGAATACGCCCGGCGGCGAGCGCATTACATTGCCGGCCTTCTATGCCCAGGACTACGAGCGGAAGCAATTTAGCCAGGGACGCAGCGGGAGAAACTGGTACTACCCCGTCGGCCCGGGCGTCTGGAAAGCACGGTTTGCCCCAGCCGAAACGGGCCGCTACTCGGCGACAGCCCAGTTCAAAGGGCCATCCGGCGACATTCAGTCCACGAGCGTCCAATTTGAGTGCGTGCCTTCAAACAAGAAAGGCTTTCTGCGCGTCTCCCGCAAGGATCCGCGATTTCTGGCGTTTGACAATGGCACCGCCTTTTTTGCCATCGGCCAGAATCTCGCCTTTATCGGCGAGGGTCAATACGTCAACCTGACGAAGGCCGAGCAGATATTCGGCGAGCTACACGACAACGGCGCGAACTTCCTGCGAATCTGGACGTGCTGCGAAGACTGGGCGATGGCAATCGAGGCCCGAAAAAGCGCCTGGGACCGCTCGTGGGGCCGCAATGCACCCATCGTCCCGATGCCGGGTGACGCAAACGGCTCAACGGGCCGCAAATGCGTCAAGATCGAAGGCGATACAGGGGCGTCGATCACGGTTTCGCCTTCTCACGCCGTGGCGCTGCGGCCATCGACGCGATACGTCCTCACGGGCCGATTCACAGCCGAGGGACCGACCGGCTTGCGTGTGAGCATGGGCGGGGAAAGCTGGGAATTTCCTTTCGACGGCGCCGCCGGAAACACCAGGCAGGAGTTCAGAAAGGAATTTGTAACCAGCGAGAATGAGTTCTGGCTCGGCAGAACGGCTCTGAGTCTGGCCGGCGCGGGCACGATCTGGCTGGAAAGCATCTCACTGAAAGAGGCTCCGGACGGACCTGAGCTGCTGTGGGAGGCCGACGTGAATCGCCCCGCGCTGGGAGTGTATAATCAGGTGGACTGCTTCATCCTGGACCAGCTTGTCGAAGCGGCCGAGCCAAATGGCATCTATCTGATGCTGTGTGTGCTCACCCGAGACCTCTACATGAAGGACCTTTCCGACGCCAAGAGCCCGGCGTACGAGCAGGCCATCAAGGACGCTCAGAAGTTCATGCGCTATGCGGTCGCCAGATGGGGCTATTCGACGAGCGTAGCCGTCTGGGAGTATTTCAACGAGATCGACCCGGGCCTGCCCACCGACCGATTCTATGCCGAGGTCGGCGAGTACCTCGAACAGATCGACTGCTACCGGCACCTGCGCGCCACAAGCACGTGGAGTCCGTCGGCCAGAGATTGCCGTCTCGCGACCCTGGACATCGCGCAACTGCATCACTACATGCGTCCCGAGACCAAAGAGGAATTCAAGGACGAGGTGGCCGTGGTGCTTGAGAAGACAAAGTTCCTGCGGGAGCACTCCCCCAGCAAGCCGGCCCTGATCGGCGAGTTCGGCCTGGCGACGCCCAAATGGGGCCTCAGTGAATACATGAAACAGGACGAAGCAGGAGTTCATTTCCACAATTGCCTTTGGGCTTCGGCGTTTGCAGGCACTTCCGGCACGGCCATGTTCTGGTGGTGGGACCAATTAGACAGGCAGAATGCCTACGGGCACTACCGGCCCCTGGCGAAATTCCTTGCCCCCCGTTTGCACGGGGGCGAGCTTGCCCCTGCGGAAGCAGGGGTCAGTTTCGCAGGACTGCACGAGCTAAAAGCCGCGGCATCGGACCAGTGCCTCCGACTCTTGGGCTACCAGGGCGAGGACTGCGCCTACATTTGGGTCTTTGACACTCAGGCCACCTGGTGGAATCGGGTCGTTGACAAGAAACAGCCGACACCGATCGAAGGGGCCGCAATTGAAATCCAGGGGCTTGCCCCGGGGAATTATCGCATCCAATGGTGGGACACCCACACCGGAGACATTATCCGAACCGAACAACTCTCAGTTACGCAAGACCCTTTGCGTATCACGATTCCACCATTCAGCGGGGACATCGCCTGCAAGATAAGAACAATGAATATCGAATAACGAATATCGAATTTCGAAAGAACGACTGTCAGGGTTTCGCTCCGTACCGTGGCAAGCGTAGGGTGCGACGTGTCGCACCGATTCCTCCCGTCATGGGGAGCGCGGCGAGCCATCTGGCCTGTGAATGAGATACACCCTTCAATTCTGCGCAAAGCGCCAAGAACCGGCGCAAACAAGAAAAGGGCCATCGGTAAGATGCCGACAGCCCTTCAATTCCACCCACGATCCAAGCGCTGTAGTATGCTGGCGTTCAATCACCCTGTGGAGTAAAGCTCACCCAGTCAACTTCCATTGTAGTCGAGCTGGATGGTGGGCCATCACCCCATTCTGGGATCCCCGCGCTCCAATTGCTTAGCAATAACTGTCCTGGTCGCGAGGGTACAGGAAATCCTAGGGACACAGGCATGCTCGCTTTTGGCTCATCATTGACGAAGAAGTCCACGGATGAAGCAGACCAAACGAAAGCATATCTGTTGAAACTCTCCGAAGGGTTGAAACCCAAATCGATCTCAGCATCGTGAGGCTGCCACACGTAGAAAGGATGCAGGACAAAGTGAACCTTACGTTCGCCAGACTCGTTACTGAGGAACTCAATGTCTATCTCGTTTTTGTTTCCGTCAGGAGACCTCATAAAGAAGGCATTAACCACCCCCGGGACCGCAGATACTTTTATGCTGGCTTCGTAGCGACCATAGTGGAACTCCTGGGTCACGCTCCTTATTTCCGCACCCTCATATTTATTCGCGGGAACTGTCAGGACCAGTTTCCCATCCGACACACTAACGTGCTCCTGTCTCAAATAGGTCTTATAGTGACGTTTATCTTGTGTTATGAAGTTATTTTCCCATGGGCCCGATTTCATCCAAAATCCGTTCAGGCTATAAGTGTCAGGCCATGGGTCCACAAAGTCATCGTCGAACTCAATATGGGGAGCAGGGGGACAGGAAAGGCTCTCCATGAGATTCTCTATCTTCTCTGCAAGCTCTACCGCTGCACTGCCTGTGACAGTATCCGCAGGAGGACTCTGGCCATCACATTTCTTGTAAGCGTCCTGTAACTGTAAACACGCTTCTGCAAACAGTTCAGCACCGATCAGATTCCCTGCTTGTTCAAGCTGATTGGTGAACGCGTTCAGTTTACTCTTGGCCGAGTTGCCTGAGCCGACGCCAACGAGTGTTCCAGCGTTCTTTGAATTGTACGCAAGACTGAGGATTTCCTGTATCTGCTCGGCGGGCGTCGGCTCACCCCCGGCAAGTTGCTGAATTTCACTTGGCTCTAATGCCCGGTTGTAGATGCGCACTTCGTCCATCATGCCTTTGAAATACCAGTACCACTGCTGCGTTGAATCATGCATTCGCATGCCAATATACATGGGAATCGGCGGAGATTTCTCAGTAATCCCTTGATGGCTGCAATTTACCGTCTCGTAGGTCCCCACGGCAACTCCATCCAGGTACATCTTATAGGACGCTTCTCCGACCGGAGCCTCCCAAGTCAAAACCAAACTGTGCCACACCCCGTCCGCCATACTCACCGAATACCGAATGCGGTCCCAGCCGGTGTTGTCAATCAAATAGCAGTGCAGTACGTCTCCAGTTGGATATCGCGAGTACCGCATCTCAAACTCAGTGTCTGACGGGCTCGAACTGTACCTCATCTTTGCAATGAGGCCGTACTCCCCATCCCAACCACGGAACATACTTGGGTCCGTTTTGAACCAGGTTGCTACTGTCCCCTTCGTCGTCGGTAGAACTGTAGCACTGTCTGGTACGTGCACATAGTCCCCGTTGCCGTCTAAGCTCAGTACCGTGCCGCCAGCTTTGCCATTGCCTCCTCCATCCCAAACCACTGATGCGTCTCCCTGAAGCGTTCCGTGATTGCTATTGCCCGACTCGTCGTTGGCGTTGCCGTTGAACGGGTAGTACGCCACTAAACCAGTATTCAAGTCGGCATACCCACCACTTGCCGTCATCAGAATCACCAACATTGCCCCCAACGTCACATTTCCCATTCTCGTGTTCATAGCATTTTCTCCTAACAGAATTATGGTTTTGTAGTTGTCATCACCTTCATTTCAGTCGCGGCGCAATAAAAAGGGCACCGCTACATCGTGCCCTCTTCAGGTTCGCCAGAACCTTCGGGAAACACGCAAGCAGTGCCCCGTTTCGGGGCACTGACTTTGTGCGTTTTCCCAAAAACAAACTGGCGATTTGAAGAGGAACGCCTAAAACTCAGTGCAAAAAGTCACTCACATTGTCAAATAGCCTGCGCGATAAAACGCGCCTTTTTTCTCCCGACCCCTCACCCCGCAAGCGTGCCCATTGCCCTCCTTTCCGTTGCCGCTTGTTCAATGTCTGGAGTATCCTCAAAACCTGCTTCCTGTGCGAGCGTGCGCGAGAGTTTATCGCTCAGGTCTTTGTCATGCTGAGCCCTTCGACTTCGCTCAGGATAAACTCCGCGAAACATCTGGGAGTGGCACGGCCATCTTGGCCGTGACTGTTTACACGGGCTGGAAGCCCGTGCCACGATAAGAAAGAGATTCTTCACTGCGCTACGCTCCGTTCAGAATGACATTTCGCGCTTTTCACACACGCTCTGAGAGTGGGGGAGCTTGAAAAACGTCTTGGAGCGGCTCACGCCCACTCCTCCGTGAATACCACACATTCTATCGGATTAGTGGGGAGCATGTCAACAAAAAAGTCCCATAAAAGAAGAATTGACCGCTGGAAGGACAGGAGACTTTGTCATTTACGATTTGCGATTGCCGATTTTCGATTTGTTTCTCGGTGTTCTCTGAGTCCTCTGTGGCTAATCCAAAACCGCGTTCATCGGGAAGGTCCCTCGCTCTCGCTCGGGACGCCTGCGCCCCCGCGGCTGCGCCGGGGTGCTCGGCGGTTTCAATTTCTGGCATGACAAAACGTTATGCTCATGTGCCCTTATACCGTTGGAGGGCAAGGTGCAGGATGCGGGCGATGAGGTCCTGATATGAGATGCCGCTCTTGGCGGCCGCGTCGGCCAGCTCCTCCCCGTTTGCAATGTCCGGATTGGGATTGGCTTCGAGGACAACGAGCTTGTTTTCCGGGGTCAGCCGCAGGTCTATCCGCCCGTAGTCGCGGATTTGCAGGACGTGATATGCCTTCTTGCAGACGCGTTCGACGGCTTTGACCATCGCAGGCTCAAGCTCGGCGAATCCGAAGGTGATATTCCACTTCTTGCGATATTCCGCGTTGAACTTCACCCGGTAGGTCGCCATCTGTGGGCCTCCGTTCGCCTCGGAGTTGAAGAAACACTCGCGGATCGGCAGCACCTGAAGCTTCTGATTGCCCAGAACCCCGACATAGAGCTCCCGGCCCTCGATGAATTCTTCGGCAATGGCGGCCTGCTGCCAGCCCTCGTGCACAAACCGGACGCGCTCGGCAAGCGCCTCTTCATTTAGAACGAGCGAAGCATTCGAGATGCCCTCCGAGCTATCCTCGAAGGCCGGCTTGACGACGAGCGGATAGCGCACCGTCCTCGGGACGCGGATCGGCCGGTTCAGCGGCAGAGAGACAAAGCTCGGAACGCGCGTTCGGTGCAGGCTCAGGAGCTGTTTACACAATCGCTTGTCCCGGCATAGCATCAGTCCCATGGCGCCCGAGCCGGTAAATGCAATACCCAGAATCTCAAGCAAGGCGGCGATGTTCTTATCGAATCGTCTGTCTCCCCCGAAGTGCTCGGTAAGGTTAAAGACCAGGTCGGGCTTGTCGCGGATCAGCGCGGCGACGATTTCTCCAACGTCCTCCCGCACGGGCACAATCGACACAGTGTGCCCCAGCGTGCGCAGAGCTCCGACGACGTAATACTCCGTTGAGGGAACCTCGGGCGTGCCCGCGAACTCGGGGTCGTTCTCGGGAACGGTGCTTCCATCGACTAAAGCTGTAACGTGCAGTTTTCGGCTCATCAGGGACTGTGCTTCCTGCTGACTTTGAATGTATTGCTTGCGATAGTAGCAACCAGGGCGGTGATCGCTATCAGATCATCCGTTTCGTTCTGCCGGGCGTGCAAATCGAGCGCCTCGCAGCGACCGACGAGTCTATTGACCAACTGCTGAATGTCGTACTTGCGATGTCCCGTCCACCTTGTGACGCTGCCGGTAATCCGCCGCTGGTTGTGCCGCAGCAACAGCGACGCCCTTGTTGCCGGCGGGTCCGAGCGCCCGGCCGCGAAGAGCTCCTTGAGACTATCGTCGTAGAATCCCTTGAACTCCGTGCCGAGGACCCGTCGTTTGCGGTCGTAATGAGCAGCCAACGTGGAGGTCATTCGGGAGGCCGGCCACGGGGGCGTTCCCTGGCTTACGTTCAAGGGGGCCTGGCCGCCGATCTTCTTCATCACGCCGTCGATATACCGCAACTTCTTGATGACCGGCCAGCCCCGATACTTGATCGGCCAGTGGCTGTTGGGAGCCAGCCAGACTGCAAACGTCTCAGCAAAATCCTCATCGGGATGGCACTGCGCGTAATTGTCCTCCAGATGGGTCACAAAACGCCGGGAATAGGGCTGGGCGTAGTAGGTATCCGAGTACCGCGCCGAAAAAGGACCAAAAAGCTGCCGCCATCGCGTCTTTCTGTACAGCTCGTATGCGTAGTTCAAAGCATGGCCGCACTCATGGCGCAGCAGTTTCATGCAGGATTGCTCCGTTCCTCCCTCGACCTCGAACATCATTTTCTTCTCAATATGCTTTAGATGCGCGTGAGCAAGATAAAAGGGAATGCCGATAATGGGGACCTTCTCGGGGCAGAGCCATTCGTCGGCAAAATAGCAGGGAGGGTGAAATCGGATGCCCGCCGCGTCGAGCTCACCGTAGAGGCGATGGATGAGCGGTTCAATCGCCGAGCCGGCGATCTCCAGCCGGAGGTCTCGCACGCGCACCTGCAAGAGTTCTTCCTCGGACAGCTTCGTCCAGTCTGTATGTCTTGTCGTTCTGGTCACAGGCGCGCCTTTCACAAGGAATCCACGGTCAGAATAGGCAATCTACAGCCGGATTGCAAGTCGATTCCGGAGCCGCTTTGCGAAGAAACCTCCGCGAGACGTGCTTCTCGTGTGGGAAAGTCCTTTCTCTGAGGCTATTGCGCCCAACTTCATCCAAAAAGCACAATTAGATCAGAATCTCAGTGACATAGATTAGGAAAAAGCGTGGCGCACACGGCGTGAGACGGCACTGTTAAGTAGAACCTCTGAACAGAAGGCAGACATGAGGTTGCTTGGGACATCTTGGGGGCGCGCGTGATGGTGGGAAACTCAAAATGATTATGCAATTACTCGACAACCGGTGCAGGCACGTGCTCATCGACATCGACACCCAGCGAGATTTCTTGCTTGCGGGGGGCAATGCCTGTATATGGAACCACTCCGATGTTCTGGCAAACATTCGGAGGGTTATGGCCTGGGCCAGGCATCAGAACATCTCGATCATCTCGACGGCCGAGGTCCAACCCAACGGCAACGGAAGCAGGATGGGCCACTGCATCGACGGCACCAACGGGCAGAGAAAAATAAGATACACCCTGCTGTGTGAGCGTGCGAGCTTCCCCGCCGACGACAAAAACGCTCTGCCGGCTGATTTGCTGCGCGCCCACAGGCAGATTATCCTGCACAAGCGCTGCGCCGACCCGTTCGAGGAGCCCCGGATAGAAAGACTGCTGAGCGAAGTCCGGGCCGAGGAGTTCATCCTCATCGGCGTTGGTGCCGAGGACGCCGTCCAGGCGACTGCTTTGGGACTGCTTCATCGCGGCAAGAACGTAACAGTCGTCGTGGACGCCCTCGGTTCGCATGACAGAAAAGAGGCCAAGCTGGCCATACGCAAGCTGAGGGCGAAGGGGGCGAATCTGGTCTCAACCAGGAATCTTGCAGGGATTTCCCACTTGAGACAGGTGGGCGCCTGCCGCTGCCCGAAATGCCGGAGCATGGCGAAAACCTTGCCTGCCGGCAGGCAGGTCGAGCCGGCAGAAATCGCCCCGGAAAACTGAACGTCAGCGGCCGTGCAAGTCCTTCAGCAGCGACGGATAAGGCGAGCCATGAGGCGCATGACAGAAGCTGCAACCTTCCTGGCTCTGCGCCAGAGGCGAATCCAAGAACTTCATTTTGTCGAACCCGGAGCCGCCGGCCTTATCTGGGAAAGATACGTGAGCAGGCGGCTGCCCATCATGGCACGTCAGGCAAAAGCCGGTGCGCGTGCCCGTCCACGGTTTGGTTCCTCCGGAATCGGGATCGATCAGACTCACCACGCCCGTACGATGCCGGCTGCCGTCGTGACAGAGAAGGCAGTCTTTATCCTCGATGTCGCCAGCCACGTGCCTGGAGGCCAGATCGAATTCCCCGCCGGGCCCGAGGATTTGCCGGCGGCCATATACCCCCTCTCGCGGATGGCAGCGGGCGCATGACCCCTCGTTGACCGCGAAATTGCTGTCGCCGACATCCCCCACGTGGCACTCGTCACATTTCTGGTTTTCCTTGTGATGATGATCCCCGGCGCCATGACAGTCAACGCACCCCGTGGGCGGTGGTGCGGCCACGTTGAGAACGAAGGTGCCGGAACTCAGTTTGCCCGTCCACAGGCTTTGCGCGGGACGGGGCTGAACCTGAGCCAGCGTTATCTCATCCACGTCGAGATGATAAACGGCGTTAAACCGGCCGGCGGCAAATGCGGCTTGGCCGGAGGCCGATACAACCTTGCCCTCGATTTCAGTCTCAATAAACTGCCCGGGTGCGATTTTCTGGAACGGGCGGCCAACGCGCCCGCCCAAACGGGACCCACGGCCGCTGAAGGCTTCCACCCGGAGCGTTTGTCCGGCGCCGTTTTCGATGGCGATGTTCTTGGTCAGGTCGTCCGGCTGGTAGTACAAGCCGAGCGGCCTATCGGTTGTGTTCTCAAATCTCAACTGGACGACAACATCTTCACCGACGACCAGGCTCTCCGGCTCCAAACTGAGCCCGCACCGCAAGCCGTTGGTGGTTTGGCCCCAGTGTGGCTCAGGAGTGGGCGGCAAGCGGCCTCCGTTGGCGATAAGCTTCTTCAGTACCCTTTCGACAGGGGGGATGCTGAAGCCGGATGGTCCAGGGCCGCCGTAATAGGCGACTTTGCCGTCTATATCCGTGACGGTGGCGCGCACAGGCCAGGCTTGATAATCGCCATTGACTCTGCCCTCCATACCGTCGATGACCATCGGCATGGTGAATTTATATTTCATGACACACTCGGTGGCCAGAATGACCCGCTCATCCAAAGTCCTGGGCTGGCCCAGGATCCCCGTCTTGTTGCCCTCTTTCAACATCTCGGGGTGGGCCTCGCGGATGTAAACGATAAGGAACTCGATCTGATCGTTGTACGACGCGTACAACCTTTCAATGTCCGCTGCACGGGACGTGAAAGGCGGTCAGGTGTAGCTGGACATGATCAGGCATACCGGCTTTTTGCCCCTGAACGAGGACAATCTGATCCTGTCCTTCTCACTTATCACACCAATGGAGTTGCCCGCTGCGTCGGTTGTGAAGGTCAGCCTGGGCAGGTCGAAATCAGGCGGATACTCCCCCGGTTTGACCAGAGGATTGTCCGCACTTCGATTGGGCCGCTCGCGCGTTTGGCCGCCGGGGCGCGACGCCGTCCATGCAGGCCCGGAAAGCATGACCATCAAAGCCCCGATGCTAAGCACGGTCACTCCTCTGGCAACGCTCGGGCCAACTTTCCTAAAGGTTCGTCTCATTTCCTGCTCCCTGTATAATCGTTACCATCGCCTGTTGTCCTTCAGGCGGCAAAGACAGCAGACGCGTCGAATGTATGTTATGGGATTTATGTCATTCTGTCCACCTGAAGGACACCATACCTGCAATGATATTGCAGCTTTTTCGAGAATCTTCCCCAGCCTCATGAATACCCAGAAGGAAGCAAATTACACACAATTCCAGCAAAGAACGCCGGCTCGGCAGGACTCACCTGTTGTCCGACATTGCATCGCAGCGTCTCGGAAAAAGCGAAAAACAGTTGAAAATTCGCAGCGGATGTTGTAGTCTGGTAGGTGCGTAAACGCCGGGAATCCGGCGATTAACTCAGGTATGTGACTGGTGAGCGATAGATGGCACAAAACGGCAAACGGCAGACTGAGAACGGAAAGAGCGGTCAGTGTGGCCGCGCAACAGCAGGCAAAGGCAAGCGATTCTGGGTGATTGGCTCTGTGCTGCTCATCGTTTCGATGGCGTTCGTGCTGTTGGGATGGATGAGAACACCCGCAGCGGCTGATGCCGATAAAGTAATCAACACGTTCACCGTGCGCACGGATGATTTGACCATCACGGTGACCGAAAGCGGCAGCATAAGAGCACAGGAGTCCACGGACGTAACGTGCGAGGTGGAGGGACGAGGTGTCGAAATCGCCAGCATCATCCCCGAGGGAACGGTCATCACACCAGAGGATGTTGCTCAGGGGAAAATCCTCTGTCAACTGAACGCATCGGAACTCCAGGACTACTACAATCGAGAACTGATTGATTTCTCCGCAGCCAAGGCGGCGTATCTGGAGGCCCAGGAGGCCCACCTGATTCAGAAAAAACAAAACGAGTCGGACATCGCGAGGGCGCAACTGGCGGTCGAGTTCGGCTTGATGGACTTGCAGAACTACTTGGGCGGAACGGCTTCCAAAAAGCTCATCGACGAGTTGAGCGGGGATCCGAACGCCCAGATTGACACGGCGGCGACACTGAAGTTCCTTGAGGACCCCAACGGCGAGGGAGGAGGCGCCAAGCAGAAGCTCAAAGAGCTTAACGACGCCATCATTCTTTCCGAGGAGAAGCTGACGCAGGCACAAAGGGAGCTGGAGTCCACTGAGAAGCTCTTCCAGGCGAACTATGCCCCCGAGATCGAGGTCCGGCAAAAGAATCTGGCTGTGAGTAGCTACAAGATCCAGCATGAGCAAGCCTCGGATGCTCTGGCTTTATACAAGCGCTACGATTTTCCAAAGCAGACCAAGCAGCTTCTGAGCGACTACTACGAAGCCCAACGGGAGCTGGAGCGAACCCTCGCCCGCACCCGGTCCAGGCTGGCGCAGACCCAGGTGAAGGTCGAAAGCACAGAAGCCTCGTACAACCTCCAGAAAGAGCACGTCGGCAAGCTGGAGCGTCAGATTGCCGCCTGCACGATCGTCGCGCCAAGCCCGGGGATCGTGATCTACGGCACGAGTGCCGATTGGTACTCAAGGCGCGAGGACCCGGTCGAAGTCGGAGACATGGTTCGCAAAGGCCAGAAGATCTTTACGATTCCGAACTCAAGCCTTATGGGCGTGGAATTGAGAGTCCACGAGTCTTCGGTCAACAAGGTCCTGCCGGGTCAGCCTGCGACAGTTACGGTTGAAGCCTTTCCCGATATGGTGTTTCACGGCAAAGTGCTGAAAATTGCCCCTTTGCCTGATCCGCAGCACGGCTGGTTCGACCCGGGCGTCAAGGTTTACACGACGCAGGTTACGATTGAAGGAACACACGAGATTCTCAAGCCCGGAATGTCCGCAAAAGTTGAGATTCTGGTGGAGCAGTTGTACGATGTGAAAATCGTGCCGGTGCACGTCGTTGGAAATCAAGCGGGCAAGAAGATCTGCTACGTCGCGACCGCGGGCAAGCCCGAGGAACGCGAGGTGCAAACGGGAGCATTCAACAATACCTTCGTCGAGATCGTCAGCGGTTTGGAGGTTGGTGAGAACGTCCTCTTGAGCCTCCCGCGGACGGCCGGATCGGAAGCAGCTTCCGAATCGAGAGAATCATCGCGGCCGTCAAAGCAAAAGGAAACAAGCGAGGATACCAAGGAAAAAGACGCGGCCTCTGAAAACAAGCCCATCTCTGGTACGCAAGCAGAGGCGGCGAGATAGGTTTTTCAGGCCCGGCTTTGAAGTCACCGTTGATTTTCGGCCCACGACAGATATCTGCTTCGCAGGTGGCCCAGGGCCTCCAGTTCATTATCGGCAAACTGGAAAACGCTCACAAGTCCCGTCCGCATGAAGATTTGTTTGATGGCTGAAGAGAGATTGCACAAGACAAGCTGACGTCCGGCCCCTTTAAGAAGTCTATCAAGGATCATCAGACCACATAAGGTCTCGGAGGTGAGCATCTGGACATTGGCGAAGTCAATCACCACATCGCGGTCAACCGTCTCGCAGAGCATGCCATTGACCTCTTCGAGTTCATTGCCGTACTGGGGCTGCTCCGACAAAACGACCACAATGACGTCTGCCGATGAGTTTTTGATTCCCATTCCTGCTCCCTCCGCCCGAGCATGCGTGCGTGGGTCTGGTCACGTGTGTTATCGGAAGGAGCCTAAACAACCGACCCCTCAACTAAAGTATGGCAAAAAACCCATCGAATCCAAATGAAATGAAGTGAAAAAGGAGGAATTTGGCAACATAGGTATATTCCGACGGTTTGCATCCGGGGTCAGGGCAAGCATGGACGGTTGAACCCCACCGCACAGCCCCAAAAAACGACCCGGCAGGCATACGGGACCCCCTTCAGTGGTTATTCCTGCGAAAAACAGCCGCAACGTGCTTAAAAACAGTCTCTGCTATTATTCAGTATCCATGCAAAAAATTTACAAAAAACATGCTATTTCTTGAAAAATTGGCTTGACGGCAATATGGGATATGTGGTATAAACAGGAGAGTGAAGGCCGTCCGGATCAGCCGGTCAGGGCTTCACGGCGTATTACTTATCCATGATTCCTGGGCAAGTACCTGATGTGTTGTCAGGTAAGGGATAAAGATGGATTAAGGTAATGCGGCTTGAAGTGGAGGAGCGGCATAAGGCAGCGGGTTGCCCGGCTCTTTGGCCCGGCACAAGGGTTGCTTTGTAGCCTTGTTTCTCCCGGCCACTTAACGGGTTCCCCACCCAATCCTGGTCTCGTCAGCAACCTTACTTGGTGCACAACATGAAGGGTCAGTGCGCAAGGCCCTTCGAATTGAAGGTTGACTTGCCTCATGTGAGCACAGATTGTTTGTATGGATGCAACTACATTATTAGTGAGGAGAACAGTGATGAAGAAACTAATCATGATTTGTGCAATGGTTATTGGTGTTGCCGGATTGGCCGGAACCGCTTCAGCCAACTTCGACCCGGATGGGACTCCACCTGCACCGATTCTGGACGCGGGCTGGTTTTACGATCAGATCAATGCAGCTTTCCTTGACTCCATCGATTCTCCCTATGTCTTCAACTTGACGACGCCTGCCTTCTTCAGGATTACCGACGACTTCATTGTGAACGACATTTACTACGTCCGTGATTTCGGGTCGCTGATCCTGACCACGAGCCTCCCCTATGCGGGCGTGCCTACTGGTTTTCCCAACCCCGGGGAATCCGCGTGGCAGAACCCTGCATACTCTGGAGGGGAAATCCTGCTGGCGGTCGGTCCCCACAGTCTGGCAGTACAAGGCAACGGAGTGGGTGGCGTCCCGGCGGGGTTCTACACTCAACTGACGACTATCCCAGCGCCGGGTGCGATTTTGTTGGGCAGCATCGGCGTCGGTTTGGTTAGCTGGCTCCGCAGACGAAGGACGCTGTAAAGAAAGAACACAAGAACCAGAGACTTGAAAGCGCGGTGAGTCTTACTCACGGCAGTCTCAGAACCTCTGTCTGCTCCACAACGTGTTCCTGGTGGAACGGACAGGGGTTCTTTGCTTTCGCTTCGCCTCAAATCCCCCGGCCTTCTCGATTCTTCACCGTTTGGCAATACTTCATAGTCCCATAAGACAATTCTCTGTGGAAGGCCCCGTCGGATGCAAAAATACGTAGTCACCACAATAGTAGCAGAGGGGTGGCATTTTGTATAATTATGGATATGACACTTAGGAAGGGCCGCGGGCGCGGAGGCTCGCAGCCCTTCTTATCATTTCAGCAAGCTCACATGACATCGGGGCCGGAAGGCTGGTCCCCGCCTACAACATCGTCATGCAGCATTTCCAGAGCCTCGCCGTCCTTGAGATCCTTCAATTCCCTCGTTGCTTCAATGTCGTCGGCACCGAGCATGCCCATCCTTGCCAGGATCTTCATTGCTTCTACAGGACGATCCTTGATAAGCGAACATTCCACCGAATGCTGGACCCACTCGGCCCGGAAAGACGCGGCTAAGAAAACGAGCGACAGAAATAACAATGTTGCCGTCATGACAAACGATTTGCCCTGGCTCAATGCCAAGCCGGCTGCGACGAACAACCCGACGCCCGTCATAACCAACAGGCCGTTTTCTGCGTGAGCCACGTTCAGAGCCTCCTCGTCCGGGAAGAAGTCGCTTCGCCGCAGGATATTGTACGCGGTGATTCTCCTTCTGAACGGTACGCCGAGTACCTCACCAAGATACCTGATCGGGTTCGGGGAGAATTCAGCGTGTCCGGCAGCGCCCCGGGCCTGGTCGCCGATCCTAAAGAAGCAGGAAAGCAGCACATGGTGAACGGGCATGATAACTGTGCGGTTAAACACATAGATCGCCGCCCCGATGACCATGATGGCCAGAACGGCCACACTGGGATGCAGCGCATCGATCACAGCTTTTGTTTGCGAGGCAGAAAAGCAGGCGGCACACACAGCCAGGAGAAACCCGCCGTAGCAGTAGCAGAGCAGCCGCAAAAGCCCCACGCCCAATGATTCGATGGTCTTGTTCATTATGCACCTCTACTTTCTGTGAACAACCTCACCGAGGCTTATAATATGACCACACCAGGAACGCCAGCAAACGCTAACACACCCGCCTGCGACTGTCAAGACACATGGTTCAGAATCTGAAATAGAGGCCCAGGGAAATGACCGGATAGAGCTGGAACGGCTCCAGGTCGTCCTTGATCTCGTCCCTCTCCCTGGCCAGATCCGCCGCTAAACCAGCGGCGGTTCCCGTTGCAGAGAGCTCGACATCAGGAGAGTCTGTAAAAGCGACTCCGAAATCGCAGTAGAATCCCCATCTCTTATTGCGGTCCATCGGGTCGCCCCAGCCGATCCCGATGTAAGGGGCTACGCCGTCAATGTCCACGTCGCCGGACAGAGTGCCTATTTCAGCGGGCGTGTAGTCGTTATCGCCGATGCTTACGTTTCCACTCGGTGTCGCATCCAGATCGAGTGTGTGATCCATTGAGATGAGACCACCGCTGATACGAAACGAACTGTCAAAGAGATGCCAGTCAACCAGTGCGGAAAAAGAAGAAAAATCCAACCCAACATCATATTCGACATCGTCGAATTCGTCGTCGTAGTCGAAGTCCAGCGTATTGAGGCCGACGCGCGCGTTGACGTTCGACGTAATTCCCGTCGTCAGCTCGCCGCCCAGCCCTAACGTTCCGGCCTTGCCCGAGATCGCTAATCCTCCCGAATCCGCACACCCCGCCCCACAAGACAGTAGAACCGGCACGATCAATAACAGGATGGCATTTGGTTTTTCTCGCATGGCATTTCCTTCCTTTCTGCTCAGATTGGTATGAACATGTTTCGACCCTTTTTTCCGGCTTCTGGTCTCCACTTCTCTCTTTGAACATTTATCTAACAGCCTTCGTTCCGCCAATCAAGCCAAAAAATGCAAGATTTTCTGCGGCTTCAGGCGGCATAATTGGCAATGCGCGCTGTTTTGACTTGTTGACGCTCAGAGAAGTGTGTGATATCGTTGCGCGAAGCGTTAGGCATACATCCAATCGCTCTAAGCGGAAATATAGGACAAGGTTGTTGGCGAAAGAGAAAACAGGTTAGGAGCAAAAACATGGACAGAAGATTTTGGCTTATTGGGTTGTTGGCGCTGTGCGCATGTGCGGGCTGCAATTCCGACATTGTCTGTACGCCCCGCCTGAAGATGCTCGAGCACAAGTGCGTTCATATCGCGCCGATCGAAAGTCAGGACCCGCACGTAGGAAAAGTCATCAGAGACGTTATTGAAAAAGAGTTCGTGAGGGCAAAAATTGAGCTGTGCGACCCCAATATGGCAACCGTATTCATCACGGGGACAACCTTCCTGACGGTAAGACCCGCATCGAGACAGACCGCAGAAGCTATCGAAAGCGTCTCCCTGGTGGCCAAAGACAGGGAGGGCGAGATACTGTTGTCGGCTTCTTATGACAACAAGGCACAGTACACCGCGAGCAAGCTTGCCCAGGAATTCGGTCAGGCCCTGGCCGGCAAGCTCAAGTGAAACACGCAAACCGAGCGGTGATCGTCGCCGGCGCAATTACAACCCGTAGAATTCTTTCTTGATAATAGCCGGGACCGAAAGGCCATCGGCAAGCAGTCTCTTCTTGATGGCGGGGTCCGTCGTATCAAACTTATGATGCCAGATCTGCTCGCCGGTTTTCGCGTCCGTCATGTAAAAGTCGAGATACACACGGCCTGAATCGTAAGAATAGACCAGGGCCACCACGGCATCGTATTGCCTCACGGCATTTGCATCCACCACCGGCGGGGCCGATGCCGTATCAACCGATACATCAAACAGGCAGTCCGCTTTCTCAAGAAACTTCAGATGTGAAATCATGCTCTGAGCCTCTTTGAGAACCATCGGCGCGTAATCGGGATTGGCTTGCGGGCCGGGGGCGCAGACGATGGCGAGCCGGCCATACTGCTGCTGCCGCTCCATACTGAGGCTGGGACGAACCTTCGGGCCGCATCCCGCGATCGCGCAGGCTATCATGGCAACTATGGGAACGGAAAGAATGAGTTTCATGGCAGACCTCCCTGCTAAAATAGAACCGCATGATTCGTTTTGCACTCTATCCCGACGGCGTGCACATCGCCCAACATTATACTGTCGCTCCCGCCGCAAGCCAGCAGTCTGAATAGGGTGTGTAAAATTCTTCTTTTGCACACCCTACCCGGCTGATTGGCTTGTTAATATCCACTATATTTGGGTCTATCGGTGATTTAATGACTGTCGGAGTGTCAAGTTGGGTCGTTGGAGGCGGGGGAGGCTTTTTGTCCGACAGATCCCTGCAGCTTCTTATTCCCGTAATGAAACCAAATATGGCGATAAGCCCGACAATAATCGCGATGATTGGGTGGGCTATTTTATACCAAGGTTCTTTTTCTTTAGGAGAAGGGTTTGTGACTTTCGAGTTATCAATAGGTGAATTTGGTCCAAACGTTGTCGAACCGCCCCGATTGTCAAAGTTGTCAATATTACAGATGAAACTGTTTTTCCCGTTTCCTGTCTTGCGGTTTGTGTCATCCGCCGTGTCGCCGACTATTGGTTTGTGTCCGGCCTTGGCGTTGGAGTCCCGGGATTTGCCCTGCGCGGAAGTGTCTCCCGCTTCCTTTCGTACCAAGGGATCTGAAGGTTGGATGTCCCGACACTGTGTGAGTTCCGGAGATTTGTCGATCTTGTCGGCGAGTTGCGAAAGTGACTGAGGATCACTCTCACGGACGGTTCCATTGCCGACTCGATCGAGGATAGCCATGATTGATACGAGATCTCCCATGCAGTCCATTTCCTCTGTGTCCGGGATGTCTTCGGGTCTCACATTCTCGCCGCCGATTGAATGGACTTGGCCATCGGCATCTGTGTAGAGGATCGGCGGCCTCGGCCTTGGACGTCGCCCGCCATCTGGGTAATCCATTAGGGCGACATTCTCCCAGAGAATCGCGATTAGACTGTGAATCTCCGTAGCTCTTGCACGCAGTCCAGAGTGGATATTGCCAACCGCCAGTCCAAGACCAACATCCTTAGCCAACTGGCGCAGGGAATTGGCAACGTCTCTGACCCGCGCAGAAACATCGCCCTTGAGGGGCTTCTGCTCGCGCTTGCCTCGGCGCTCAACACGAATGAGAAACCCTTCGATTTGCCCATCACTCAAGTCTTCGCAGAACCCTGTGAAGCGACTGAATGATGGTGTGCATTCTTCCCTTATCTCGGTCGGGAAGTACGTGTGCGACATAGTGATCGTGTCATATCGCAGCGCAATCACGGCACACACCCAGTCTCCCTTGGCAGCACTCTCGATGTGACCATCGTATTGAATCCACGGCAGTGGGTGTTTGGAGAGGAAGCTGTCTCGCTCCTTTTGAAACGTCTCAAAGAGGGTGCGGACTATGGCATCGGGTCCCCCGTATCCCCCCTCTCGGGCGCGCTTGTTATGTTCGACTGTGTAGGCATGCTGCCACCAACGTGCCTCCTTGACGTGAAACTTGACTTCTTCGAGAGAAAGTCCACTGTAGAACCATTGCACGTCGAATCCATCGCCCTTGGTCTTATGCCAGGTCTCCTCATAGTCCGTGAGTCTTTGCTGTGTCTCTTCAAAGAGTGCGACAAGATCAGGCCACTCCCTACGGCTCTGGAGGACGCCGATGATATCTGCGATTCTGCGTAGAGAGTTCGGATCTGGCTCTTTCATCATCATACTATCTTTCAGATCGCGCCGCCACCAGGGGAGAGCCACCCTTTCCTGGACTCGCATGCACCGCAAGTGGGCGGCTGTCCCTTTCCCCGCGTTTGCATACTTGTGAGAATGACATCAGTCACGCCCGTTCTCCTGGCCTATCTTGCGCTATGCCAGCTTGTAGGCAATTTGCTCGTCGAGGATATCCTTCACCGTCAGGGCGATAATGCTTTTGCCGGTCTTTTTGAAAAAGGCCTGGATTTCACTCATAGCATCACCGGAATAATCGAACGAAACAAAAAAGCCCTTCGTGCGGTCTTCGCGCATCATGACGGCCTCAAATGCGTCTATATCGGGACGTCCGACCTTGTCTTTCTGCTTGACCTGGATGGGATACCAAACGTCCATGAACTCAAGCTCCCCCTCTTTTTTCTTCGGCGTAGCCGACACAGGATAAATCCGGCCATCGATACCCATATCGCCGACCTGCGCCTTATTGGGAATGCCGCCCAATGCGATAACCGCCCAGTTCTCAAATTCAAAGGGTGGGATTTCTCTAAGCTGCTTTTCACTCCACGGCAGGTCACGCACGACAAAGCCCCGCCCAATCCGCCAGAGTTTTTCATCCTCTTTCATACCGCAGACATCGCGCATACGCTTTGCCATCACCCGGCAGGCGGTGGGGGAGACATCGATCCCGATCCACTGACGACCCAAGTTCTCCGCCGCCACCAGCGCCGTCCCGCAGCCGCAAAAGGCATCGAGAACAATATCGTTGGGATTGCTGCTAACCTTGATGATCCGCTCCAACAACGCCAAGGGTTTCTGCGTCGGATAGCCGAGACGCTCGGACGCCAAATTATGGATTGGAGGGATATCGACCCAGACATCTGACAGAGGAACGCCAGGCAGGTCTTCAGGATAAAGTTTTAGACGGGGCATTCCACCTTGCTTCTTTGGCCAATGAATCTTGCCTTGAGCTTCAAGTTCATCCATCTTATCCTGGGCCATCGCCCAGCAACGAGAAGGCGGTGGCCGAATACCCTTCCATTCGTACAACTGCCCTTTGGAAGCTCTTTGCATTGAAGCTGTTAGATCACGACGAGAGTATCGCCTCCCCTCCTCGTCCGTTTGATCAAAGAAAGTGTTAATGTATTCTTCGTCATAAGGTACGTATTGTTGATTCCAAGTATAATCCGCCGAAGGCGTGTAGTGGAAAAGCGAGTCTTTTACAGCAGCGAGGCTCTTGATAACGTTGGCATGGGCGGAAGTTCTCTTCCAGATTATCTCCGATTGAAAATTGTCTTCCCCAAATATCTGGTCGAGCATGATCTTGACGTAATGGGAGGCGTGCCAGTCACAGTGATAGTAGAAGGAGCCGGCGTTTTTCAAGACGCGGTGAAGCTCCACGCAGCGGGGCCGCATAAAGTCGATGTAAGCCTGCGTCGAGGCGTGGCGGTCCTCGAAGGAACGTTTTTCCTTTGTCTCACCCCAGAAGACCTCGTAGTTGCGGTTGGAATTGAACGGCGGGTCGATATAAATCAGGTCAACGCATTGGTCGGGGAATTTCTTGAGCTGCTCAAGATTATCGCCGCAGTAAATCACCCGCGTATCGACAAGAGAGGATGGTTTGCCCGCTTTCTCTGATTTTGCCGCTTTCTTTGCCATAGGCCATTAGTCTAATCCCGGCTCAATAATTTGCAAGAGGATATAGCCAAAAAGGTCCAACTTAGGGGGCGAGCTGCGATTTACCCGGCTTGAAGGCAAGGCCGGGATGGTTTATATTCTACGCCCGGAGCCGGCGCATGAAGGCCGATACGTTGGACCTGTGCGGCGGGTATGCCGTGATGTTGAGAGACAGTTAGGCAAACATGGCGGCTTAGGGGCGGGTCCTTCGGCTCCGCTCAGGACGTGGCGCCAGCCATCCCTGGGGGACCTGTGTGCGCATCCCTAAGGGAGCGTGCTCGGCGGTTGATGGAGATCTTGTATGAGCTTGCGTAAGCGCATTGACGAAGTGGTGACAGTGGGCAGGCCGGGCGACAAGTTGAACAAGGCCTTCGGCATATTCATTGTGACGCTGATCGGCTTGAACGTAGTCGCGCTGATCGCCGAATCGGTCAAGAGTATTCATGCCTTTTGCCCCCAGGTATTCCGCATCTTCGAGCTTGTCTCGGTCATCATATTCACTGTCGAATATGTTGCACGCCTTTGGTCCTGCGTGGAGAAACCTGCGTATCACAAGCCCATCAGCGGAAGACTGAGATTCGCGGTTACGCCGCTGGCGCTGATCGACTTGCTCGCCATCCTTCCGTTCTATCTGCCCTTCACGGGCCTCGACCTGCGATTTCTGCGAATCCTTAGAATGATGCGCATCTTCCGCATAGCCAAGCTCGGACGGTACTCTCAGTCCCTGCAGATACTGAATCGGGTCATGGCGGCCAAGAAGGAACAACTGCTGTGCACGGTTTTCGTTCTGGTGCTGCTGGTGATCGTTGCGGCTTCCCTGCTGTACTATGCCGAAAACCACGTCCAGCCGGAGGCATTCTCAAGCATCCCGGCGGCGATGTGGTGGGCTGTTTCCACTTTAACGACGGTGGGATACGGCGATATCTACCCGATGACCGCACTGGGAAAATTCATGGCGTCCATCATTGCCATTCTCGGGATAGGCATGTTTGCTCTGCCGACGGGCATTCTGGGAGCCGGGTTTGTAGAAGAAATGGCCCAAAACCAGAAACCCACACTGTGCCCGCACTGCGGAAAAGAGATAGGCGCCGCAAAAAGCCCGGCTTAGAGCACCATCCGGCACAGGTAGCCGGCCGCGTTTATACTTTCTCGGGCACGATGAAAGGCTGCCGGTAGTTGCGCGACAGATACATGTTGGCTTCGCTGCCGAGCTCGCCGACGAATCTCTCGGCGTCGGAATCCACAGCCAGCCACGGCCCGAGGACTTGCGGCGTCTGCAAATCCACCTCGTTTTGAACCAAGTGCTCGCAGAGCCGCTCGTATGCATCCAGCAGCACTTCGTTGGACTCAAACGACTTTGCGATATCGCCACGGGCGGCCATCCGTCCGAGCCGGTAGGAAATATTTCCCGTGTGACACAGGGCTGTCGAAAGATGACCCTGGAGGATGTCGGCGTTCAGGTCGCTGACTTTGCGGCTGCGAACCGCCTTGATGAAATTGGCGTGATGGCCCTCGCCGCCGGTGACTTTGAACTGCTTGAGTTTCTTGTCTTCGTAGTCGCAGGCCCAGCCGCCGGCAACGTAGCCGCCCTCACATTCGATGACGGTGTCGGCGCGCGACCTGCGGTACGTAAGGTCCATCGCCGAGTCGCCCTTCTTCTGGGGCAGGTTCCGCATCTCGAAAATGATCGGGGCGGGCTCGTAGTCGAAGTAAGCCACCTGCGCGTTCGGCGTCTGCCTATCGTCGTCCCAGAGGAATTTGCCGCCGAAACTGATCACCCGCGGCGGCAGGCCCGAATAGCCCAGCGCCCATCGGCACTCGTCAAGAAAATGAATCCCGTTATTGCCCAGGTCTCCGTTGCCATAAAGCCACTGCCAGTGCCAGTCGTAGTGCAGGTTCTTTCGCATCAGCGGCGCCAGCGTGGCCGGACCCGTCCACAGGTCGTAATCGATGTTCGCGGGAACGGTTTGGGGACCGTTAACTTTGCCGATGGGGCCGCGCGGGCTGAAGTAATAACAGCGAGCGCGAAGTATCTTGCCGAGGTTGCCCTGCCGGATGTACTCGAAAGCCTGCGCGAGGCCCTCGTCGGAACGCCGTTGCGTGCCGGCCTGCACGATGCGGCTGTATTTCCTGGCCGCCTCGACCATCTTGCGGCCTTCCCAGATGGCGTACGAGACCGGCTTCTCGACATAGACGTCCTTGCCGGCCTGGCAGGCCCAGACGGTGACCAGCGAATGCCAGTGATTGGGCGTGGCTGTGACGATGGCGTCGATATTCTTGTCGTCAAGCAGCTTGCGGACATCGGCGTAAGTATCCACCTGCTCGTTGCGTTCCTTGAACTTTTTGGCTTCGCGGTCGATAACGTTCCGATCCACGTCGCACAGCGCCGCGACCCGCACGCCGGGAATCCTGCTGAAGTACTTGATGTGATTGCTCCCCTGGCTGTTAAACCCCACCACGGCGACGCGAATATCATTATTTGCACCGCGCACACGGGAATAGGGCGCCAATGCTGCAACGGCGCTGGCGGCGAGAGTACCTTTCAAAAATCTGCGGCGTGTTATGCGTTTCATGATCGTTCTCTCCGTTTCTGCAATTGGCCAATCAATCGTTTCAACGAACCACAATGCGGCACGTTACCAAATCCCAGCCCGAAACACAACTCCTCTTTTCCCGGCTGACCGAAGTACTATTGTAAATATGATGGTTCTGGTATCATGGCAAGCGAAAGACCCATTTGGACCCTGGAACCCGATTTGGAGGACAGTAGATATGTCGATAAGCAAGCTTGTGTATGGCAGGGCTCGGATACTCGGACTGGTTGTACTTGTTCTTTGCTTGATGAGCAGCTTGGCTGGGGCTGCCCAGATCACGAAACACCCGGTGCCGAAAGAGCACCCCCGGCTGCTCGGCTCACGCGAGCAGTTGAAGTCTCTGGCGGCCGGCCGGAGCCAGGCCTATCAGCGGGTCGTGAAGGTCGCTCGCGAATCCAGCGGCGACGATCACGCCAGGATGATATCCATGGCGATGGTCTGTGCGATTGAGCAGGATCGGCAGCTTGGCCAGGCGGCGGTCCAGTTAGCCATGAAATACGTCAACGGCCCCATCAGGCAGGGACACGTGACCTTCGCCCATGATTTGGCGCGATGTGCAATCGTCTATGATTTGTGCTACGAGTCGTGGACGCAGGAGCAGCGCGCCGCGTTCCACAAGTATATGAATGAAACGGTCGATGCCAATGTTCGCTCCGAGACCCACGTGTTTCATAACGCATGGTACGGCTACAAACACTGGGGCATCGGGCTGGCTTGCTACGCGACCTATTATGAGAACGACCGTGCCCCCGCCATTCTCGCGACATCGGTAGAGGACTGGCGCACGCGAGCCGCACCCGCTCTCGAGCTGGCGGGCGACGGAGGCGGCTGGGCCGAAGGCTATTACATCAACTACTGGCTCTATGAATGGCTGTTCTTCTGCGAGGCCGCCCGGCACTGCGAGGGTATCGACTATTACGCCCAGGCGGCAAAGTTCTTCGACAATCGGGCTGTCGCGAGCATGTTCGAGGCGTATCCCGGTATTAGCACGTACAACTCCCGGCGGCCGATCCCCATGGGCGACGGAGGCGGACGCGTCTTCGGCGGGGACCGCGACAAGGTCCTGTCGGCCAGGCGAATTCTCGTGAACCACTTTCGGGAAGACCCCGCTCACCAGGCGGTGCACACCTTCGACGAGCAGACGCCGCGTTCGAGCGTCGGAGCTAACGCGTACAAGGATTTCCTCTGGCGAGACACCACCGTCGGCAAGGGCGATCTTGGAAATTTCAAGCTCTCGCACATTAGCCCGGGGCCGGGCTACGTCTATGCGCGCAGCTCGTGGGACGACGACGCCACGTATTTCTTCTTCAAGTGCGGCGACCGATTCACCGCCCATCAGCATCTGGACGTCGGGCATTTCCTCATTTACAGGTACGAGGAGCTGGCCGGCGACGGCGGCCACTACGATTCCTTCGGCTCCGATCACGACGTCAATTACCATTTGCGAACCATCGCCCATAGCACCATGTTACTCTACGACCCTTCGGAGAAATGGCCCGGCATTCGCGCCGGAAACGTCACCGGCAACGACGGTGGACAGGCCCACAACTGGCCCCACCACAACGGCGCCGTCACCGACCCTGCCCAATGGCACGAGGGCCGCGAGCTTTACGACATTGCGGACATCGCGGCTTTCGAGGATCGAGGGGCTTATCTGTACGTCGCAGGCGACTGCACGCGGGCTTACTCGCGCGACAAGATGGGCTGCTTCACGCGCCAGATTGTCTTCGTTCGGCCGGACACGTTCGTCATCTTCGACCGTGTGCAGTCCGTAAACCCGCAATTCAAAAAGACCTGGCTGTTGCAGGCGATGAAAGTCCCCAGCCGGCAGGGACAGCACCTGGTCATCACCAATGGCAAGGGCCGCCTGTTTGTCCAGACGCTTCTGCCGCTCAATTCAGACGTGAAGCTGGTGGCCGGTCCCGAGCTCTATGGCTATGGCGGACGAAGCTATTTGCCCGCCCGTGACACAGGCCCTGCTCCTGAATGTCGGATCGAGGTCTCGCCCCCCCAGCAGCGATCCTGGGACTATTTCCTGCACGTCCTGACGGCTGCCGGCAGCGACACCGCATCCATGGATGAAGCAACTGCGGATGTCACCGGCGAAGAAGTCACGGTCTCGGTGGGCCAGACGAAGATTACGTTCAACACCACGCAAGTCGGCGTTCACGTAGCAGGCCTGAAGTGACTAAAGTGCCTAAAGTTGAAAGTGTCTAAAGTTGGCGAAGGCTTTGCCTCACTTTAGTTCACTTTAGTCACTTTAGTTCATTTTAGGCACTCCTCCGTCAAATCTCCGTCCACTTTCCCGGATTGGGGATGGGGTAGCAGCCCTTGGCATCGGCCTGCACCGGTGCGGGGCTATCCGCCGTCAGGTCGGCCACGTTTGAGCAGAACTTGAAATTCGACGCGAGCATCTCGTCCCAGGTAATGACTTTGCCGGAGTGGATCGCGGCACGTCCCATGATGGAGGTCAGATTGGTGAGAGCCGCCCGCCGGACCTCGTTGTGAGGCTTATTCTTGCGGATGGCATCCAACAGCACGTCCCACTCGACCTGGTAGGGACTGACCTGCTCCTTCTGCGGGCGCCAGGTGATGGTGTCCTTGGTCATCCGCTGGTCCTGATATATCTGCACCGTCGGAGCGTGGACGTTGCCTGAGAACTGCGCGCCGCACTTTGTCCCGTGCACGAACGTGGCGAATTCATTCTTGCAGTTGTCCCATGAGCGGCTGTTGACCATCGCCTTGGTGCCGTCGGGGAAGGTGTACTCGATGGCGTAGCTATGCAGGTTCTGGCTGCAATCGGCGCTGCCCGGCTCGCGCCCGCCCAGGCCCTCGGCCGAAATCGGCCAGGCGTCCTTGATCCAGCAGCATTCGTCCACCTGGTGAATCATCATCTCGATGAACCACGCCGACGAGACCCACAGGAAGAAATACGGCCGCCTGATCTGCCAGAGCAACTCGCTTTGGCCGCTTGGGAACGGCCCCATTCGCGCGCCGGGATCCATGCGGTAGGCGCGGATCAGTTGGACCTGGCCCATCGCGCCATCACGGATTTTTTGAATCAACGCCTGTCTGGCGTGCGAGTGCCGGCACATCAGCCCGCATCCGATTTTGAGGTTCTTCTTCTGGGCCTCCTCGCCAAGACAGAGAATCTCCTGTGTTCCTCCGGGGTCGGGCGCGAACGACTTTTCCATAAAGACGTTGACGCCCTTTTCGATGGCGTATTTGACGTGGGTGGGCCGGAAGGCCGAATGGGTGGCCTGGATCATGACGTCGCCCGGACGCAGGCAGTCGATGGCCTTGCGATAGGCGTCGAAGCCGAGAAAACGCCGTTCCTGCGGCACGTCGATCCGTTCGCCGAACTGCTCGCGCAGGGCCTTGTACGATCGTGTCTGTTTGTCCTCGAAAACATCGGCCATGGCAATGAGCCTGGTCGGGCCGGTTGTCGAGGAGAGGGCGTTTGCAGCCGCCCCGCCGCCGCGTCCTCCACACCCGACCAGCGCCAGCCGGATCGTGTTGTCCTGCGAAGCATAAATGCGAGACAGAGCGACGCCGGACAGGATCGAGCCGGCCGCCATGCTTCCACCTCGTGCGAGAAACTCTCGGCGAGAAGTCCGAGGGACGACGGACGAGAGACGAGGGACGAAGCGTCCAGCGTCCATCCTCTTTTCGTCCATCGGTTCACGTTTGGCTTGCGATTTCATGCTTGCTCCTTCGAAGATAGACCACATTATGTCTGACCGCCAGCAACTATACAGCTTCCAGACGCAAGACACAAGACTCAAGACGACGGTCTGCACCCTGCGTTCTTTGTCTTGGGTCTTGAGTCTTGGGTCTTGTAGGGGGCCGCCCAAGACCTTATAATTGCCCGCGTTGCTATGGCCGGACCGCAATATTGAAGATGATTTTCGGCGAATAGTGATTGGTGAATGGTAAATGAGGGGCGATGTGCAGTTACCAATCATTAATCACCAGTTACCAGTTACTACCAATAGTACGAGGTTGCAGGGAAATGACGGAAGAAGAGAATGTATCGAAGTTAAGTAAGCTCCTTGAGGATATGGAGAAGCAGGTCGTGCGTTGCGAACAGCTTGATCCGGCGGCGGGAGTCAAGACGCGGCCAGCGTTTCTCGATGTGTGTTTGAGTGGCACATCGCTGCTCGCCAGGCTGCTTCAGACGGCCCCGGACGTCATCGGCAAGTCCCGCCGCCTTAAGGCCCTGCCGCAACTCGACGGCGACGATCCGTCGGCGTTAGAATCGCCTGCAACGGATGCAAACCGCAAACGCTTGGCACAAATTTGGGGACAAACCCTCGAACTGGTAACGGAATTGAAGGGAGCCGCAAAATTCTGCGCCTCTCTGGTCCAGGAGAACAAGAGTTGGCCTAAACAGCAGGACGAGCGAACGGAACTTAAAGAAGCCAGCCAGAAGCTCAGCGGGTTTTTGCTTTATGATTTGCTGGACATCCTCGTCGAGTACGACCCGTCGGAGTATGCGGCGCTGCGCCTGCAGGTGATATGCTCATATTTGAAAGAATTGCGCGTCGAGTTTCTCTGGGACGCTCACGTTCGCGGTCCCTGCCGGAGCGATACAATCCCCAGCCAGTGCAAATTCAAGAACCTGTCCGCCAATCTCAAGGGACAGCTCGTTGCGGCGTATGGAGGCGGAGAGCACGAATTCACTTTCGAGGCCGCCGATGGTGGAAAGTTCGAGTGCCGGGTCAACAACACGGGCCTGAAAAACTACAGAGCGATTCTCGACAGTATCTGGGACCGGGCAACCGGCAAGCTGGCCTCCTACCCGAGGGACGGATCCGCCGCCTGGGCGTTTACCGAGCATGAGTGCATCCAGAATCTCGAAGCGTATGCATCCCTCGTGACGGACCTGCTCAAGCCGCTCTCGCCCCTTGCGGGCTACAGCGAATCCGCCAGGGCGATCAGGTCGCTGTTGCGAAAAGGCCGAGCGCGATGGACCGAGATGAGCCACATCGAGTGGTCTTATCTCGACGAGCTTGACAGCCTGATTGCCGACCTGAACGCCAAAGCCAAGCCGTGTCGGAGTGACTAAAACGGATTTACGATTTTCGATTTGCGATTTTCGATTTAAATGGGCAATCGGCAATCGGCAATCGAAAATCACCTTAGCTCACTTCTGTTTTTGCTCGCTTTGGCGATAACATTCTTCCATAATCGCCTCGGTTCGGGTGGCCCCGAATCGCGTGCAGCCGGCCTGCCTTACCTTCAGCGCCGTCTCCAGGTCGCGGACGCCGCCGGCGGCCTTGACCTGAACCCTTGGCGACACATGTTTTCGCATGAGCCGCAGGTCCTCCAGTGTCGCGCCGCCGGCCGCAAAGCCGGTCGAGGTTTTGACAAAGTTGGCCCCTGCCTCTTCCGACAGGCGGCAAGCCGCCTTCTTTTGCTCATCCGTCAGGTAATGATTCTCAAGAATCACTTTGACAAGAACATTATGACGGTGAGCCGCCTCGACAACCGCGCGGATGTCGTTCCTGACGTATTCGTAGTCGCCACTAAGAAGCCTGCCGATGTTGAGCACCATGTCCAGCTCCACGGCACCGTCTTTGATGGCCTGCTCGGCCTCGAAAACCTTTGTGGCCGTCGTGTTGTAGCCGTGTGGAAAACCCACGACGGTCGTGGTCTTGACACCCGATCCAGCTAGAAGCTCCTTGACCACAGCCACCTCAGACGGGCTGCAGCAAACACTCGCCACCTTGTATTTCCGCGCGATCCTGCACCCTTCACGAATATCGTCCGCCGTCAGCTCGGGACGCAACAGCGAGTGGTCGATCATCCGGGCGATATCCTCACATGTGCAATCCATAGTCACCTCCTTTGAAGTGCCTAAAGTTGAAAGTGCTTGAGGTTGACGTAAGCTTTGCCTCACTTTAGGCACTTTAGCTCACTTTAGTCACTTAAACGAGCTCTGCGTATCTGCGAGGTGAAGTGTAAAAGCAGAGGTGTGTTCTGTAAAGGCCAAAAAGGAGAAAGCCCCTGCCTTTCGGGAGCAAGCGGTGAAGGAAGCAGGGGCTCGAAGCATGGAGGAGGCTATGATAATTGCATACTATCAAAGAACAACGCATCTTCTTTCTACCGCAATCATAAGATTTGAGCCTAAACGGTCAACCTCGTAAAACTACGGGTTCTGACCCGAAAATCCAACAGGTGAATGCGAGTTTGGGATTTGCGATTTTCGATTTATGAGTTATGAGTTATGAGTGGGCCGTCGGCCTCGGCGATAGCCGCAATCGAAAATCGAAAACTATAAATCATAAATCTACCGGTCCTTCAACCAGACCGATGAGTTGAGCGCACGGCGACTGCCACGACTTTCGGTAGAATCGCCGACGGTACGATTGTCGCGGGCATAATACGGGATTGCCATCAACGCGGAACTGTCGGCCCAGGTGCCCTTGATAACCATGACACCACCCAGCAGATCGCCTTTCCACTGCGTGGTCAACTCAGACTCGGGACGCAGGACATTGTCAATATTCTGGTCAACGCTCTCAGCCGTATAAATCAACGGGCCATAGCGCAGGGCTACCCGGCCGGCCGTGGCGGCTACCTTGTCACTGCCTTTGATTCTCTGGACCTTCATCGGCAACACCAGGTCGATCTTGTCACCCGCCTTCCAGCTCCGCGTGATCACGGCGTAACCCTTTTCAATGAGTGGGGCAATCGCAGAACCGTTCACCAAAATGGAAGTAATGCCATCGGACTGCGGCGTGCCGGCGTAGAGATCGCTGACGCTGCGGTTCGGAGCCCTGACCTTGACGCTGAGGCTCTTTGCCGCCGCAGGATTGACGGTAATGGAAACCTTGCCGCTCCAGGGATAATCCGTCACTTGAACCATTTGAACGTCGGTGCCGGCCACGTTCTCCACCGTCACGGTGCTTCCGATGAAAAGGTTGACATAAATGGCGTCATCGCTCCTGGCATACATCCACGTGGGCAGCATCAGCAGGGTCCTGGGAATGTTGCCTACGCAGCAGGGACAGACGTGCCACTCGTATCTTCCGCCGCGTGAATCCAACGGGTTCTGGTAATAGAAATTCCTGCCTTCCAAATCAATCGAGCCAAGCAGCGCATTGTAAAGCGTCTCCTCGTACAGGTCCGCAAATTTGGCGTCGTGGTACGTCAGATTCAGCTTGTGCTGGAAGAAAACCTCGCCGCAACTGGAGCAGGATTCGCAGTACCCATTCTGACGCAGCGAATAGTTGGGGCCAAAGCCCTCCGAGGTCTCGCCGCTGCCGACGCCGCCAGTGAGGTAGTACTTGCGGTTGACGATGTTGTCCCAGAGCGACATGACGGCGCTACGGTAGTCGGTGTCACCGGTTTCCAGGGCAACGTCGGCCATGCCCGCATAGGAATAGACGGCGCGTACCGCGTGCCCGACGGCCTCGTACTGCTGAATGACCGGCACGTGGCTCTGGTCGTATTCCGTGCCGTCCCGGCGGCAGTCCAGCAGGAATTTCGCCAGCCTGATATATTTGTCGCCCTCGCCCTGCCCTTCGACCTGATTGACAAATCGGCCGAACCGCATCAGGGCGATTTCCATAGACTGGTGGCCGTCATACCATTGCTTTTTCGGGGCCGGGCCGATGTTCCTGTCCCAGCAATCCGCGAGCCTCTTAGCCGCGTCGTACAGCCGTGCGTCGGCCTTATCCGTCATCAGATAATGGGCCACAGCCGCATCGAGGAAATAGCCTGCGACGTATCCTTCGTGATCGCCTCTATATCTTGACGACCAGTGCTCCCGGTCGCTCAGCGTAAAAGCCGTCTGAATGTAGCCGTCGGGCTCCTGGGCGGCCAATATCTTGGGAATCCAGTCCTCCAGCGTCGCTTTCATGGCCTGCTGGGCTTTGATGATCTGCTGGTCACCCCGGGGATCGACCATAAGGGCGACGCATATCGCCTCAATCGTATTATAGACCCAGGCGTTGGAGAATACGTAGCCCCTGTGGCGTCCATAAGGCTTGCCCGACAGCTTGTTGGCGGCGTCGAGAAAATTGTTGATGCCGCCCTCCTTCACGTTCGGATCGGAAATCTTGTCAATGCAATGCGGAATCCAGTTCACAATCAGGACCTTTGCCCGGCCGTTCCAGAGCGGACTGTCAATCGTATAGCGCTTGGTATCGACCGAATTCAAGTGCACGGCGGGCGGCGGCGAGTCCACCTTGACGGCAACGGTGGAAGAGGCGCTCAACGGACCTCTGGCAGCCGTCAAATTCAGCACGTAATCACCCGGCGACGAGAATGTCGCGGTCGTGACCGGCGCACCGGCGTTCTCGAACGTGACCGTTCCGGGACCGGATACTTTGCTCCAGGTCACCGTTGGCGCAGCGCCCTTGCCGGCCAGTGTCTTGATCGTCCCGGTCAGGTAGGTTTTGCCGCCCAACATCACAACGCGGTCGACGCCGGCCAAAACCTTGGGCGGAAAGTCGGGTGATTTGCCCGAGTCATAGACCTTCCATTCCAGGATGCCGGTCGAATAGGTCCCGTTGGAATCAATTTCGAGCCTCAGTCTGGACGTTTGCACTTCGTCAAAGGTCGTGGTGTTATATTGATTTTCCGCCACGCCCAGGCCCGACGGAGTGCTCACCTGGGAGAAACCCTGCCCATCCCAATACAGCAGCCGGCAGGCCACGGGCAGACGGACGCCGCGCCGATCATCCCACCAATACACGTCGATCTTGCGGGTGCTGATAGGCCGGCTCCAGTCGTACTGCACCCACTGAGTGCCGGTTCTATTCCAGTTGCCGTAGGAGCCCCGGCGCCTGTCCCGCGAGCTTTCGGGATCGTATTGATCGTTGAGTGCGGCCAGTGAGGTATCCCCTGAGACATACGAGCTGGATGCTTCTGCAACGACGGCAAGGTTCACACCCGAATCAGCCGGAGCGACTGACTCACTTTGAGCGAACGCCGCGCCGGAAAGTGCAACGATTACGCAGATTGACAGTACACGCGTGAAACAATTCTGTAATGATGTCCTCATTGGAATACTCCTTTATCAATATTCAGGAGCCGGCCTTTGTTCGCAGCGTCTCCAGGGCCTCCATCAGAGGGCCGATTCTTATGGCCGTCTTGTACACCAATATGTTCTCTGTGACACCCGTCTTTTCCCGAAGGGATTTTTCCGGGACAGCCATCAGCATTCCGGGCCGCCTGAATTGCCGCAGCACCTGCCGCCTGTGGGCCAGATACTCCGGCGTCCAAAAGCCGACAATCTCCAAAAATGCTTCGGTGCCATCATGATGGCGAAAGGTGAAATCCGGCACAAAGGTTCTCTGGTGGTCGTGGAGAATGTCACCTTCCCGGACCAACTGCCAGCCGTCCCGTTCGGGCCCGAACTTGGCGGCAAAGTTTTCTTCCAAACCGGAATCGAATTCCTGCGGCGAGGGCAGATGGCTGGTGAACCCGTCGCGGTCACTGATATCCAATGTCGCGCTTCCCCCCCACGGCGTCTGTATGATAGCCGTCATCTTCCAGCCCTTGCACGCCAGCAATGCCGGAAGGAACTTCGCAAAGTTCACGCCGTAGCGGCGGCTTTCTCGCAGCACTGAGGCCGGCCCGGAAAAAATGATCCGATATCTCGAAGGGCCGAGCCGCTCGATCTCATGCAGCAGCCGGGCCAATTTGGCATAACGGAGAATCGTCTTGAAATCGCTGGTTGCCGCCACGGTCATGCTCTCGGCTTGGTAGAGACACGCCTGGAGCTGGGCCACGTTATAGCGCGACAGCAAGGCCGCCGGGTCCGAGTAGCCCTCAAATCCTTCGAGTTGTTGGAAGGCCGTGACATCCATATAAAGCGCCTGTTCTATTCGCTGCCATGTTGTGCCGAGTTCATCCGCAAGCTGAGCTTTGACCTGCTGCTGGCCATGCTCAAAAAGCCGGTCAGGCTGCTGAACCAGCGGATGCAGAGAGGCCGCCCTGGAGAATACTTTAACACGCAGCTTGGCTGCTTCGCCGGAAGGGTCGGTCGCAAAAACGCCGGCGTCATCGAGCAATTTGCAGAACGCCTGGATGCGGCGAATGGGGCAGCTCGGCTCGCCAGCGAAAAGGGTTTCGATCTGCCGGTGCAGGCAGCGGCGCTGCGTGCCGATACCATTGCGGTAGATGCAGAGCATCTTTTCGGCATAGCCCGTGTAATGCCGATGTGTTTTCTGCGTCAGGCGGTCGGGAATGGCCCGGCCCGCCTTAAACTCTACGATGGACTGTTCGCTCGTAAGCATCGCTTCTTCGCCTCTTTCGAGAACGGTCAACTTCCTTCGTATCCTCGCAAACCACCTCGTACAGAGTGGCTCGGGCATTACCGGACCTTCTCAACACCCGGCCAAGCCGCTGTTTGGCCTGACGCGTGGACGCCTGCCCGCCGATCACCACCGCCACTTTCGCTTCGGGCACATCCACCCCTTCGTCCAGGACCCGGTTGGCAACCAGGACGCTGAACTGCCCTGTGGCAAAACCATCCAGGACAGTGAGCCGCTCGCGTTTGCGTGTATGAGAAAGAATGGTCGGCACGAGGAATCGCCTGGAGACTTCAATGGCCATGGCGTTGGAGCCCGCAAAGACAAGGATTTGCTGGCCGTTGTGCAGCCGGAAGATGTCCTCTAACACGCGGAGCTTTTCAGCGGCACGGTTCTCAATAGATTGCTTGAGATAATACGCTCTTTGCGCGTGACGGGCGTGAGGGTCCTGCCCCGACTCTTTGCATAAATCCTGCCACGTGTAGCCTGGCATCGCCTTGCGGCGTGAGGCAATGAAGTGTCGAACGACCCGGCTGCACTGATCATACGTGGCCTGCTCGATGTCGTTCAGCGCCACGGGAATACGCACGACGTCAAAGTCGGCAAGAGTCGAACCCTTGGCTTTTTTAAACGGCATCCGGTAAACCACCGGGCCGATCAGCCAGTCCAAATCCTTGTGCAGACCGTCCGAACGTTCAGGAGTAGCGCTGAGCCCCAGCCGCATACCGGCGGCGCTGAGTATCGCCGCTTCGCGACGGCACTTGCCCGGCAGATGGTGCTCTTCGTCAAATATCAGCAGGCCGAAGCCGGCCCCCATCTTGTCCATGTGAATGTAGGCGCTGTCGTACGTCGTTACCGTGACGGGCTTGATGTTGTACAGATTGTCCCCAACGATCCCGGCGTCATAGCCGAGAGCGCGGAGGATCCGCCTGTGCCACTGGTACATCAAGTCGCGCACCGGGGCCACGACGAGGGTCGCTATGGCCGCTTCACTCATGGCCGCCAGGGCCACCTCGGTTTTCCCGGTCCCCGTGGGCATGATGATCTGGCCCCGACGGCCGCCCTGTCTCCACGCCGCAAGCGCCTCTGTCTGCTCGGGCCTCAGTTGGGCAAGTCCGCCGCCCGCGTGGCGGGCAAGCTCAACCTTCGGCCAGCAGACACGGACCGGCTGCGGCACGTCATCGAGAAATGATGGCGTAAATCGGGCCTTTAGTGCCGCTCGAACCGAGCTATAGGCAATTGCATCGCAGCGCCACGCTCCGACACGCACGTCCCATTTCCAGGCGGATAAGCCAGCAACGGTGGGCAAATCCTTGCCCTCCAAGCCTTTGAGCTGGAGCGTACCGCGATCGAACGACAAGGATATTTGGTTTCGTGGTTCTATGCCTTTCATCGTGCCGTATCATAACAGAACACGGCAATTCCCGCCATCCCAGCCTGGCGTGAACAAGTACGATTCAGGCGGCGAGTCTGTTACGCCCGGAGGCATCGTAGGACAATGTAGAAGAAGAATCACCTGCGTTTTCTGCGAAAGCCTTTCGGCTTGGGCGAGTTTCTGGACACGATGGATCAAATCCTTCGACAGTGACTGCGCCGGTTGGCAACGGGGGAAAAGTAGTGGGCGGTAGAGGACTCGAACAGTCTGCCCTGACGCCCACAAAAACGCAGATTTCACAAACCGACGGCGCAAAATCCGGCGCACCTAAAGACGAAAACGACTCAAATCTGGCTTGGCTCGTGAAAGCCTGGCCTGACATTCCTGAATCAATCCGAACCGAGATTATAACCAGCGCGCGAGCTGCGCTCACTACCGGAGGGAATTTACCATGAACATCAACAACAACCAAAGACCGCCCATGAACGACGAGCCGCCGACCGGCTCGGGGCCGGACAAGATAACACCGGAGACGCCGACCTGCCCGACGAAGAAAGTCAAGTGCAACTACTGGACGGACCAGGGCTGCGCGGTAGCCGTCTGTTGGATGGAGGCCGACGCCAAAGATGACGATGGAGTTGACTGAGCGAATCAAGGAAAACTTTTCGGAACGTCGATAAGCTGAACAGCTAAACCGTAGCTGTTTGAAAAACTGAACAACGTGGACAAGCTGGAAGATCGCCCCACTCGACCGTAACGGATCCGGTGGGGTTTTTCTTTGGAGTTGAAGAAATGAAGTCAGGACCAAAACGCAAGACAACGCGAGACCTGCCGGCGGGCTGGCGCGGCACGATGCTGAGCCTGGCACGGCAGGGACAATCCGAGCAGATCATCCGGGAGCAGCTCCGCCTGTCAATCAGCCTGTGGTACGGCTTGCTTCGGCGGGATCCAAAATTACGCGATGCAGTCAAAGCGTCACGTGAAGTGAGACTATCCCGACGTCTGGGCGTCGCGGTCTGAGGAAGAGAGATCGTATGTCTGAACTTGGCAAAAAGCTCAACTACCCCCAGACCTCGCAGATCAAGGACGAGGCCACGCGGGTCTATGCGCGCAAGCTCACGCGGGTTTTGGACGACCTCAAGGCCGAGTTGATGCGCAGCCTCAAGCAGTACATCGACCAGCAAGTGCAGAACGTCGTCAATCAACTTGGAACACTCGACCACGGGGCGCTTCAGGGCTTGCAAGACGCTGAGGACCACTTGTACGCCTTCCTGCATGATGGCTCAAGGGCCTTCACGGGCACAGGGCCGGGCTTCAAGGACGAAGACAACATGGCCTCGAATAGCGACGTGGCCGTTGCCAGCCAGCAAAGTATCGTCGAGTACGTCAAGAGCCAGATACCGGATTTGAGTTTCATCACCGACCTGCTCAGCGGCCCGCTGGGGTCCGTCATCTACATCTGGGAGGACGATGAGGGTGAGAGAATCTTCAAGCTGCTTATTCCCGGCTACTACGGCCAAGTCTTAGTGACCGCGGGCGAAGATGAGCGGCCGTTCTGGGATTGGGTCTGGGAATCGCCGGGCGCCGAGGGCTCGCCGTCGATTGTGTTCTACCTGGTGGTCGAGAGCAGCGTAATCGCTGGCAAGATCACGCCGGACCATCAGATCGCCGCGAGCGCTGCGATAGGCAGTGACTACGGCTCGAACCTGGGGCCGAACGAAGACTGGTTCGAGGATTTCGACCGAAGCATCAGCATTTCACAGAGCGCCGCGAAGATCACGATGGACCATAGCGAGGCGGTGGACCTGTCGGGGGACATGACCATAGAAATTGTGATGGACGTAACGGGGCCGAGCGCCACTCCAAGCATAAGCCCTTCCGTGTCACCTTCACTGTCTCCCAGTATCAGCCCTTCGATTTCTGTTTCGCCGAGCGTCAGTCCGAGTGCTTCACCTTCCCCTTAAAGCTAAAGGATAAACCTATGAAAGATGCAGTCATAGAAACCAAAAGGAGTACGACCAATGCCAGAAATTGAGATTAGACCCAAAGGGATTCGAGCGACACCATCAGCGACCATCATCCGGCCACAGAAGACAATCGACCTGGCCGGGGCCGTCGCCCTGGAGCTGCTCTTGCAAGTGAAAGACAAAGACGGCCGGATTACCGAGGAGCGCGTCGAGCAGGGGCACAGCTTCTTAGCCAACTTCATCAAACTGCTGTACTGCTCGATGATGGCGCACCCCGCGCCGATGTGCGACGGTGCGACGTTGCAGCTTGTCGATACCAGCGGGATCGCGCGAACGGGAAGTAGCTATTATGCCCTGGCCAGCAGCGGTGGGCTGTACACGGGATTTATGCAGGCGAACGCGGGCGTAGGTTCCACGAGCTGGGGCGTCCTCGTCGGGACGGACGATGGGACAATCCTGCCGAAAGATATCCTCAACTACGCCCTGGGCGATAAGATTGCTCACGGCACAGGCGCGGGCCAGTTGAGCTACGGTGATTCATCCATCGTTCCGATCACGCATGACGGGGCCACGTACTCATATGCAGGAATTACCCGAAGCTTCTCGAATGGCTCGGGCAGCCCTATCAACGTGAAAGAGATCGGGCTTGCGACGACGTGTTACTGGGATACGTCAACCCTCCGCTATTTTTTGCTTGCAAGGGACATCTTAGGGGTTGCGGTAACAATTCCGACAGGCCAAGCCCTGACCGCTTCCATTAGACTGAAATGCTATTGTTGAGGAGTTACCATGCTTAGAGCATATTTGAAAATCACGAAAGAAACGGTGGATCATCGAATCGAGGTCGTCGCGGACCAACCGTCGCGGAGCTTCCTGCTGCAATTCCCGTCGCTCATGGCGCGGCAGTGGATGCAGACAACGGATACATGCAAAGATACTGCAGGCCAAGTGATAAGTACGTACAGTGCCGTGCGGCTGCCGTTCCACGTTTTAGGCTCTCCCGGATATGGACGGACCCTGCATGTAACAAGTAGCTACTTCCTTGACATGACGATGGACGCGGACGGCTTGGGTATGGTCATCGGCACGGACCCCGCCGCCGTGCAGCCGGACCAGTACGCTTTAATTTCGCAGATTCGGTCGGGCGAGACGGCCGGAAAGGTGATGTACTGCGGGACGCATCTTTACGGCCTGACGATTAACGCCACGACTGATGAGGCCAGTTTCAAGGTGGTGGGTATCTTTCACAACATAGGTGGCGGCAATGTGAGTATCAACGAGGTAGGAATTTACGCCAACGGGGCCAGCCCTGGTGATCCTCATCCCAACGAACAGAAATACGGAATTTCTCGCGATGTCGTTTCGACTATTGTTCTGGCGGATGCGGAGTTCTTGCGGGTCGAATATACCATCGGGATCGCGACGTGAGATCGAAACATGGCGAAGAAAGCACAGAAGGCGGCGAAGAAGCCAGCACAAAGCAAAGCTGGTCGCTCGTTCACGGTCAAGCAGCAGCGGCTTATCGACTGCTACGCTGGCGACATCCAGGAAGCGGCCAAGAAAGCCAAAATCTGCTATGGCTATGCGCGGCAACTGCTGACAAAATCTAACATTCTGGCCGCGATCAAAAACCGGCAGGAAACAGAGGTCCGACCCAAAGACATCGCCGACCGGCAGGAGCGGCAGGCGTTCTGGACGAAGATCATGCGCGACCGCAAAGAGGAAACCAAAGACCAGCTCAAAGCCTCTGAATTGCTGGGTAAAAGCGAGGCCGACTTTACCGAGAACCTGTCTCACCGCTTCCCGGAAGGCTGCGGCGTGCTCGTTGTGGGCGGAGATACCGACCCGGAAAAGTGGAAACGACAATCGCAGGCGCATCATGGAAACGGCAGCGGCAACGCAGGACATACAGGTTGAACCGAACGTCATCTGGCAACCTCACCCTGGAAGTCAGACGCTCTTTCTGAGCTGTCCGATTTACGAAGCTCTCTTTGAAGGCACGAGGGGACCGGGCAAGACGGATGCCCTGCTGATGGACTTCGCTCAATTCGTGGACCGGGGCTTCGGGCCGGAATGGAAGGGGCTGCTATTCCGCCGCGAGTACAAGGAATTTGACGATCTCGTTGAGAAGTCAAAAAAGTGGTTCCCGCACATCTTCCCCGGCGCGAAATTCATCGAGAGTAAGGGCGACTACAAGTGGATTTTCCCCGGCGGCGAAAAGCTCTACTTTCGCGTAGCCAAGAAAATCGACGACTACGACAGCTATCACGGGCACGGCTACCCCTGGATCGGCTGGGAGGAATTGACGAGCTGGCCGACCGAGGACTTGTATATCACCATGCTCTCGATCTGCCGTTCGGCGTATCCGGGTATGCCGCGTCGCTACCGGGCAACCTGCAATCCCTGGGGGGTCGGCCACCACTGGGTAAAGGCGAGATTTATCGACCCCATGCCGCGCGGGGTCGTTATGACGGACGAGGTAGGCCGGGAGCGAGTGTCGATTCATGGCTCGATTTGGGAGAACACCCACCTGCTTGAGAACGACCCGGAGTACCTCAAGAACCTGCAAGCGCAGAGCGGCGCCAAGCGGCTGGCATGGCTGTTCGGCTCATGGGACATCGTAGCCGGTGGCATGTTCGGCGACGTTTGGGATCCAAGAACCCACATTGTTGAGCCGTTCCAAATCCCGCGAAGTTGGCGCGTGGACCGTTCGTTCGACTGGGGTAGTGCCCGGCCTTACTCTGTAGGCTGGTGGGCGGAATCGGACGGCTGCGATATTGTCCTGCCCGACGGTACGACGCGGAGCACGCGGCGGGGCGATCTGTTCCGTATTGCTGAACTTTACGGCTGGACGGGCAAAGCCAACGAGGGGACGCGGGAACTGGCTGTCGAAGTGGCTCGCAAGGTCAGAGCTTTCGATACGAGCAACGGCCACAAGGTCCATCCCGGCCCCGCCGATACGACGATCTTCGATACCGAGAACGGGGTCTGCATTGCCGACGATATGGCGCGCCTCGGCGTTGCATGGCTTCGGGCGGACAAAAGGCCGGGCAGCCGCGTCAACGGCTGGGAGCTGATGCGCGAGCGGCTCAAGAACGCTATCACCAAAGAGGGGCCGGCCCTCTACGTGTTCGACACGTGCAGGCAATTCATCCGCACGGTTCCGGTCTTGCCGAGAGACCAGACCAACGCGGACGACATCGACACCGAGGCCGAGGACCACGTTGCGGACGAAGCACGTTACCGGATACTGGCAAAGGGAAAATTCTTTTCGGAAGGACATTTGGCATGATCGAGGACATCAAAACAACGCCGCTGAACCATCCGCACACCGACGTAGAGCTTCGCAACCAAGCCAAAATCATCTATGGCGGCGTCAGTTGGCCCGCCAAGCGTCCGGGCTTCGCGGTCATCGTAGCTATGCTCTACGAGAAGCACTTCGACAGTCACGACATCTACCTGCTCGAAGAATTCGAGAGCTTCAATACACGGGAGTTGGTCAGGCAATGCGGCGCCATGGACGCTCGCTACAAGCCGAGCCTGTGGATCGGAGATAACCGCAACGAGGCCGCCGGCAGCTTCCTCAACGAAATGGCTGATGAATTGCAGGCCCCGGCAACGCCGGCAATAGCCCGCAGATCGTTCTACGTCTGCCCGACGATGATGTTGGAAATGAACCAGCTCTATGCGTACATTCTGCCCCACCTGAGAAACCAGTTGGAGCCGGGGCGCAAGCTGCTGTTCCTCAAGAGCAGCAAACTGGTCGATTATCTCGCGGACATCGAGGAAAAAGAGATCGCCGATTTGCAGTTCGGGGATTTCCCGGCGATAGAGGCCCTGGCGTTCGCGGTGATCGAGCTTCGGAACCACTACCCGCCCGAGAAACCCATCTACCTTGACGGCAGAGGCGGGGACGCGGACGAGAACGGCATGGCTGAATCGTACACCATTCAAGAAATGCTGTGAGAGATAAACGCGGTCCGGCCTTCCCTTTGAAAAACACCCATGCCAGAGGCACATTGACAAACGAACGCACTTCAGCCGACTCACAGGCCGAAGCGCCCGAGAACCCGTCAGGCTGCCGGGCGTGCGGAGCGCCGCGAGAGCCTGGGCATACCTACTGCCCGACGTGTAGCCGAGAGCGGAAAGTAAAGTCGAACCGGCAACGCCGGATGCGGGCCTACCGAAAGGCGCGAGAATGTAGCGCTTTTGTACCCGTTTGAGCCGGACCCGTCCCGTACAGCCTTTCGGCATCGTTCGCTGGCTGGTGCAAGCGTGGTGAACGCTCAGTGGCGTTGGTGGGCAAGCTATGACTTAACTGCGAAACGTCAGAAGGCGCAAATCTGCCACTCAAGGGAAATTCTCCGGCCAGCCGGTCCACGGTCCAGGGGCAACACAGCAAAAGAGGGGCGGATTGTCTTCAGGCATGGAACGGTCCGGCAGAATCACGGACGGAGGGGTGATCGTCAATTCCACGAGCCATAGACCGCCGTAGATGACGCCTGTAGGGATTCTGTGCGGTAGTTGAGCCGTCCGGGTGTAAGCCGATGAAGAACAGGGTATGATGGGCAGTTGTGCCGATGTTGAGCGGTAGAGACGATGCAGCAAAACGAAAGGGGCCAGATACGCTTGACCGTGAGTTGCAACAAGCCAGGAGGCGGGCCTTCTGCGAGGGGGTCCGCGAGGGTGAACGGCGGACAAGGGAGCTTATCACCAATCTAACCACGACCAACCAGCACCTATTGAAGCTCGTCAACCTGATCGACTTGAAATATCCCGTGTCTGGTATCACGGTGAGCTTTGGCTTTGCCGAGCAGCTTATCCGCACCCTGAGAGGGCGAAACCCGATAGCCTGCGCAAAACTCGCCGACCAGGTTGAGAGCATTGTGGACGGCTGCAACTGCGAGTTGGGCAGCGACCTGGCGGCAATGGAGCGGGAGCTTGTCGAGCTGGTGGGCTGAGAAACACGCGGTGGAGATTCGGCTACTGGCCGCCTGGCGAATCAGAGAGCTTGTGCCAGTAGTACCTGCTGAAGAGCGGCGCAAGGGTAGATACGTCCAAACGTCGGACGTATTCCCAAACAAGCAACGTCTTTCTGAGTTTCGCAAGCTGGCCCGGAATGAGCCGACCCGTCTGTGATAGCCTTGAGAGGGTGTTCGTCGGCTGGTCCAAGCGTGGCGCGGCTTCCTGCGTGCTCCTGGCGAAGCTGTGAGCCGACACGGATTTAGCCGAAGTGCGAACACAAACGAGCATTGACCAAGCGATTTAAGCTGATGTTTTCTTCGGCAGCCTCGACTGTGAGTTCACGATGCACTTCAGGAGGCACGCGAACAACGAATTTTCCGCTATAGTGCTGACAACTCAGCGGTTCGGGGACCGGCTCCCCACTTCTCTTCATATCTTTAACAACATCGGCTACAACATCCAGGATTCCCCGCACAGCTTTTTCAGGAGTAGGAGCCAAATAGCTTAGACTTGGAAACTCTGCGCACAGACCGACAAACTCACCGTCGTCTTCGGACCATATTACGCGATACGTATAGTGCGTAATCTTAATCTTTACCTTTACGCTCATTCTTTCTCCAACCTCTCGATTGCCTTGAGTACCTGTTTTACCTGATAGGCCTTAGCCATGCCTTTGTCGTTCTGGATATTCACCCTGGGATCGCCCGGCCAAGGTGTTTTATAGAAGCGATGACTACTGCGAATCTGCCGAGCTGTCCCAAAATACTTATCGCAAACCTGACAAAGTTCTCGGAAACGCACTCCTTTTGGGTTCCGTCGCATTACCTCTAAGATGTCGGCAATCCGTTCCCCTGACATAATTAAATAGTACCAATATTGATACTATAGGTCAACAAGAAAGTTTCTAAAAGATATAAAAAAACACTAAAAGACGTTAAAAAATATTGTGAAATATATAGGACTAAACTTAAACAGCGGTTTTCAGCCAGAAAACGGCGTTTTGAGAAATCAAAAGAATCAAAGAAATCAAACGCCCTGCATGATACATCTTGCCCACAAAGAAGGCCCGGACACACGCCCGGGCCTCCCTAAGACTGTCGGTCAACAGTCCTGAATTACAGAAGGGGGCCAGCTTTGCCAGCCCCTCTGTGTGTGTTTTTTAGCTCGGTCGAGCCTTCCTGCTGTGTGCCAAGATGATCCTCACGGGCATATCCTACCCCGCCGGGAGCCAGAGGCAAGAAAGATTTGGAAAGATTTTCTGAAATTTGCGGAGATTTGCTTTGACGGAACCGGGGGGATGGCCGACAATGCTATCGTGGAAAAGCTTGTAGTACATCTCGTTTGTTCAATCCCAATAACGCCCCGGTGTTCCGGTTCTGCAAAGGCCGGACAGGTTCTTACTACAAGCTCCTGCACAAACGCCGGGGCACTATTTTTGACGAGGTGTTACCATGAAGAACGTAGAAGCAACCCAAACCGAACGGAGTGAGGAATTGTGGACGGAGCGCGAACAGCAATTAGCGGAGCGGTTCGGCGTCGAGCCGAAGCTGGTGCGGCTGTTGGGGGAGATCGCCGCCGAGAATCTGGACGGGGTGACTGGCGCCGTCAAGGGCCTGGCGGCGGAGATCACCGGCCAGCCGGAGGCCGAACCCGCCCCGCCAAGCAAGGGGCCGGAGGAACCGCAAGTCTCGGATGAAGCCCTGCAATTCCTGGATGAGTACATGCGAGAGCACATGACGACCGAGGAGCGCGTGACGGCGTATGTGCTGGTCCGTCTGGCCCTGAAAGACCGCGCCATGGCGGATGTCATAAAAGACGTTCTCTGGCAGCACGTGAGTTTCTGCTTCAAGCGGATGAATTGGCACGAACAAGTCGAGCGAGAGGACAGCCGGGAAGCAGTCAGGGACATTCAGACCGTACTCAATTTCTGGCGGCGACAGACGGGAACCGTTGAGCCGGAGCAAGAGCAACCAGAAGCCGAAGTCACCACTGAGCAGCCGCAGGCCGAAGCCGACGCGATGACAAACGTGCTTGCCGAAGTGCAGAAGGACCGAGCGGATATCGCCACACGGAATCAGCGGAAACCTGAACCGATTACGCCGACCGAGCGGCTCTTGACCGAGTGGCTGCTCAAGCAGGATTTCAAGGCCAAGCTGGCGTGCTCGATTATGAAGGTTCTGCTCAACGGCGACCACAACCACACGGACGATTTGGCGAACGAGCTTTACAGCCGATTCGATGATGAGGTTATGGCCGTGGCTGCGAATCCGCCGGAGTCCCTTGGGCATGACGAGCTTCTGATGACCGGCGTGTACTCTGAAATGGCGCTGTGGGAAGCGCGACTCTAAGAAGTATGAGGAACACCGGGGCCGGTCTGGTGACGCGGGCCGGCCCTTTTGAGATTGAACGATGAAACGCGCAAAGATCACGACATTCGATCTTCTCAGCTACCTTAAAGCTCACGTGAACCGCAAGGGCGAGCCCTTGTGCCGTCAGGCGAGGGGCGACGGATTCAGGCTGTGCAGCAAGCAGGAATTTGTCAACTTGCCACCTGATCAAAAATGCCTGCGATGCGAACAAAAGCTGGGCGGGCGTGGTAGCCTGGCCGTGTTCCTGGGACCGCAGCAACGGCGATGTTTGCGCCAGATGAAGCGCATGGCAGGCGGCCACGGCTGGTGCGCTGTGGCGGACCTGTGCAGCCGCAAGACAGATGCCGGCTGGACGAGCCTGTATCGAACGCTGAGGGCGTTGGTCAAGCTGGGCCTTATTGAGAAGCGGACGGACGCACGCCACCGGGCCTATGTGAAGCTGAGGAATCCGCTATATGAGGCCCCTGACAGGATTGTGTTTGCACGATGAGCGAGGATCCAAAACAAGCGGCGATAGATGAGATCAACGCGCTCATGGCGCAGTGGCGTAATCCGCGGGAGTGCGAATGGATACTCGAAGAGGTCAGGAAGATGCACAAAGCGGCCATAGCGCCACCCCCGCCAAAAGACAAGAAGGGCAGAGAATTCTTCGACCATCTGCGCGCCCACGCCCGGGACGAAGCGACGCAAGCGGCCTTGTGCGGACACAAAGGCGCCGAGCAACTCGTCTCAGTCGAGGACTTAGAAACTGGCCGGCAGGTGGAAGTGCCAAAGTTGCGTGAACCTCGTCAACAAGAAGCTGCGCGGCGAGAAAGTCCCCTACGAGCGCACCAACTGGCTCAAGCCAAGCCAGGAGCAGCTTATCCGTGCGATCTACCTTGCGTGCGGCCGGCAGGCAAACGAATGGTGCACGACGGCACAGCTACTCCGACAAACTCAATACCACAGCCCAGGCAGTCTATGGACAGCGCTGCGGACCCTACAGGGCCACAAGGTTATCGAGATGAAGCGACAGCGAAACGTCTGCTCTCTGCGGCTGGCCTGCAACTGCGTGATAGAGACAGACAAAGGTGAACTTCTCATTGCCGCCGGCAAGATACTGGATGCGGAAAAGCCGAAGCGGGCGAGTGAGAAGGGCTGACGATGGCGAAGTCACAGAGTGAGAAAATTACAGACTTCATCGGGAAACTCGAACAGCTCAAAGAAGCTATCGAGCGACATTCCGCCTACCATCGGGTACGGGGCAGGTCTCATTTGGGACTCAGCCCGGACAGTACAGAGCGGAGCTTCATAGAGGCCGTAAAAGAACTCATAATTCAAGCGGATTCGAGTCTGGTCGGCCTTGAGGATTGTATCGTTCAACACAGCCTGCCGACAGATGGTCTTGGTGGTCACTATTTCCCCCCGAGCGGAAGATTTGGACATGACCTTCTGCATGATATTCGATATGCGATTACATCCTGCTATCGTGAAGAGACCTCTACGACGGACTCAAAAGAAGTCAACAGGCTTATTCTCCACCTCAAGAAGGTTCTACAGCGTTTGGAAACCGAGGCCGCTAAACCAATGCCGCCAACTAAGACGCCCACGCCGCCTGTCAAAGTGCAGGATCCCGGGACAGAGGACGCGGGAAGCAAAGGCAAGCAGCCCGCAAAGTCAGTTTATGTGGAGTTGAATCTGGCAGAGCGTTCTTTGACCATTGGCACGAACACGAAGTCTGTATCCAGCGAATCGGTATGGAACTTCCTCAAGACACTTGCCGACAATAAGAAGCAAGGCCAGATCATCCCGACATGTGAGATGCGTGACGGTGGTAACATTTACTGGAAAAACTCGATGGATATGCTGCGGCGTATGGTCAATAAAATGGTCGGAAAGAACAGCATTCAGGCTGTTGTTGAATCCTCAAGGAATGGCTACCAACTTGCCCCAGGTGTCAAGATCACAGGCGGAGCACAAGTCGGAATCCGCCCGACGAAGTTAGGCCCACCCAAATAAAATCGCTCGATCTCTTGGAGCGACGCACGAGCGACGCTGGAGCGATTCTTCACAAAAATCCCAAAATTTTTTCTCGCACTTCTCGCCCTCAAAAAGGGCCTTTTTCATTCCCCGATCTCGTGGCTTGAGCGATTTTTCGAGCGATTCTCTCTATTAGCGTGCGACCAGTGAATCGCTCGGTGAACTGCCATTGGGGTTGAATGATTATGGGAATGTCACTGTTATCCGTAGGCCAGATTTCAGGCTTGCTCGATGAGCAGTCAAGTCGCGTCGATTATGTGATCCGTAAGCATGAGATCAAACCAACTTCTCGTCGGGGCAAGATGAGACTGTTTAACTGGCGGCAAGTCACGCTGATACGGAGAACCCTGAGCCGCACACAAGAAAGGGACATCCTATGCTCAATCTGAAAACCCCACAAATAAAAGAAGCCCGTGCTCGGCGGGGACCGGGGCAACGGGCGACAGCATTCAATCAAGGCATACGCTACCAAGCTGCGGTCGGTTCGTCAAGTCCTTTTTCGGCAGCAGCCCGAAAAACTCCCCGCCGGCCGTCAAATCGTTTTGAGGCCCGACGCCGAGAACTGATCGCCGGGCTCCTTGCAGCCAGCACGCCGGCGGAGCGAAGGTGTATTCGTAAGGCTTGCGCCGAGGGGCGAGCACTGAGAAAGATCGCGGAGGTTTTGTCATGCTGAGCCGCAAATTCTACAAGCTCTTAGTGGAAGTGGCTTCACGCCGCGACCTGCGAGCGACCGACAAGTTGCTTTTGGCTGTCCTGGCGGACCGAATCAGCCAGAACGGTTGCTGCTGTCCCGGGATGCGCTCTCTGGCGAAGGATGCAGGGCTGCGCGTCGCCACCATTGTTGAGAGCTTGGCCCGGCTCGAACAGCATGGCGACATCGTGGTTGAGCGGCAGGGGTCCGGCAGGAAAAACCGCTATCGGCTGGCCGACCGAAGTGCTACCAAAAGCGTAACGGTCGAGAAGCGGGTTCAGGCTGAGAATCGGGGGCTGCGGAAGCTGATGGAGGTCGTAGCTTGATGGTGAATGACACACCTGCTTGGGTTCTTGCATTGACCGACGTGAGCTTAACGCCGAATGAGCGGATTCTCTTGGCGCTCCTGGCGCGTTATCAGGGCGACAACCAATCGGCCTGGCCGAAGCGCGCTACATTGGCGGCAGACCTGAGCACGTCCGAGCGGACGGTCGAACGGCTCATTTCAAATCTGGCAGCCAAAGGAAAACTAACCGTACAGAGGCCGGAACGTCAAGGGCGCGGGATTCATAACACCTATGTTGTTCACGTCGAAGAAAAAGGGCGACACGGCTATCGGCCTTCTGGCGCAAAAGGGCGACACGGCGCGCCCAAAAAGGGCGACACGGCTGTCGGCGCTATAAGGAAGAATAAGTCAGAGAAAGAGTCACATAGTGCGCGCGGGAAAAAACCCATGTGTGAAACCGACACGGGCTTCGACAAATTCTGGACGGCCTACCCAAAGAAAGTGGCGAAGAAGGACGCAGAGAAAGCCTGGGTGAAGCTCAGCCCATCCCCGGAGCTTCTTGAGACTATCCTGGCCGCCGTCGAGCGGCAGAGAACGACTGAGCAATGGATGAAACAGGACGGGCGATTCATACCGAACCCGGCAACCTATCTCAACGGCCAAAGGTGGACGGACGAACTACCTGAGCCAAAGCGCGGCGATCCCGACTGGCTGCCTACCGAACAACAACTGGATGAAATCAATGCACAATGCCCAAGCACAAATCGAGCGACAGAGCCGAGAGGCGATAGAGCACGAGATCAAAGCAGGCGGGGGCGAGATACGCGGCAATGCCGTCAAGTGCGGCTGGCATGACGACCGGCACGCCTCGGGATCAATCTGGCAGGATGCTCAGGGTGTCTTTCACTACAAATGTCACGTCTGCGACGCGCACGGCGATATTTACGACCTGAGAGCGCGGAACAGCGGCCGGGACGTGGCGGACGTCCTGCGCGAGGCGAGCGGCACACCAAAGCCAGCACAACAGCAACAGCGCGAGCAGGTCTTCAAAACCCTGGGCGAATTGCGGCTTGCAGTATCCCGCGGCGGACAGATCGAGAAGGAGTACGTTTACGAGAAGCCTGACCTTCTGGTTTTCCGCTTGCAAACGCCGGATGGCAAAGTTTTTCGGCAATGCCATCCAGTCACATGCGGCTGGATTATGCGGGCGCCGGAAAAACCCTGGCCGCTTTACAATCGGGCCGGGATCGAGCAGGCCGACGAAATCATCGCGGGCGAGGGCGAAAAAGTCTGTGATGCGCTGAACAACCTGGGCTTCTGTGCCACGACTGCACCGGGCGGCGCGGGTAAGGCGGCATACGCCGATTGGGGACCGCTCAGTGGTAAGCGACGGATTGTCCTGTGGCCAGATTGTGATCCACCGGGGCTAAAGCACATGCGAGAAGTGGCGGCGATCCTGGCGAAGCTCAGCCCGAGGCCGTCAGTCTGGATGATCCAGCCGGCCGACTTGGACTTAGGGCCAAAGGAGGATGCCTACGACTTCATCGAGCAATGCCTGGCGACCGGCGTGGATGCAAAGGAAGCGGTTCTGGCCGCGCTCAAACGTGCGAAACCGACTGGGCCGATTGCTGATTACGGGGAACGATTGCGACGAATCGAGAGTGGTGAATTGGCTTGCTTGCCTTTGCCCTGGCCGGAATCGGCGCGGTTCACACGGCTTGGCGCGCCGGGCTGGTTGGTGATGCTGGCGGGCTTGCAGGGGGCAGCGAAAACTTTTTTTGAGCTCCAACTTTTGCGATTCTTGCTGAGCCTCAACATTTCGGCTTCAGCCTATTGGCTCGAAGGAGATATGGGCGATGTGCTGGACCGAACGCTGGCGCAAGCATCCGGCATTGCGGACGTGACGGACCTGAATTGGCAGAAAGCGAACGCCGAGACAATGCGAGAGTTGACGGCCCAATATCGGGAGGAACTGGATCGGATCACAGCGGCTGTGACAGTGAGCGCTGGCCTCGGACTGGAAACACTGGAAGACCTGGCTGATTGGATCGAGGCAGAGGCTAAAGCTGGACGGCGGGCGATATTCGTTGACCCGATTTCTGCGGCCACACGCAAGGCTTCGCCGTGGGTGAGTGATACGGCCTTCGTCCGGCGCGCCAAGCGGGCGGCGCGGGACTATGAGACCACCGTGATTCTCATTTCGCATTTAATCAAGGGCGCCGACGAGGGGACACCGGATAAGGTGGCGGGTGCAGCGGCTTACGCGAGATTCAGCGATTGTGTTCTTCAACTTATCCGACACGACAGGAAACCCAGCCTGGTCAAAACACCCCTGGGTCGGACGGAGATCGAGCACAGCCATACGCTGTTCGTTGAAAAAACGCGAGCACCGGGCACGGGACTCCGTTTGGCCTATGACCTAACCAGGGGCCTGACGTTCACCGAGCATGGCGTTGTCCTGCGGAAAGGATCCAACAGTGAGTGACATAGACCCACAATTTGAAAAGCTCAAGGGGGAAACCGAAAGGGAACTGGGGCGGCCATTGGAGCCCGGCGAAGAACATTACCTCAAAGGTCTGCTCTTCTTTAGTCGGGGTTGCAAGCTCAAAAGCCAGTTGCCGGCATCCGAGCCCCAGCATATCAGGGACATTCTGCCCGACGTCATGCGCGACATTGAGCAACGGGTGGAGCAGCGGCGGCGCCGGCAAGGTAATGTGATCGAGGCCGTGAAAGGCTTTCTGGCCGGCCAGCGGAAGCCAGGGAAGGGGCATACATTGAAAGTGAGGTCGAGGCATGTTCGGGAATAGTCAAAGCACAGTTGAGCGGCTACTGTTGACGCCGAAAGAAGCGGCTGAAGCCCTGGGTATCTGTGAGCGGAGTTTATTCGCCCTGGCCGAACGCGGGGAGCTTCGCAAAATCCACGTCGGCAGGGCCGTTCGTTATTCGGTGGACGACCTGAAAAGCTGGATAGCAAAAAAATCTTTTCCTGAGCAAGAAAACACTTGACAATTTGTCCGACAGATAGTAAATTGAAAGAATGGCAAAGATGGGCAGACCACTTTTACCGAAAAAACAACGCCGAAGCGTGAAGATCACGTTCCGGGTAACGAGCGCCCTGCAGAAGGCCCTTGAGCAGCGGGCGAAGCAGGAAAAGAAGATCGTCGGCAGGTTCATACGCGACCTGCTCGAACGCGAGATTGCGAGGTGAAACATGGCGTCGATTGCAAGAGACCCACATGGGCGAAAAAGAATCCTGTTTGTCGGGCCGGATGGCAACCGCAAAGTTATCCGCCTGGGCAAGTGCAACGTCAAACAGGCTGAGAGCTTTCGGCAGAAGGTGGAGGCGGTCATTTCTGCGCGGAGAATGAGAAGCAGCCTCGATAATGAGACCTCTGCATGGGTGGCCGACCTGCCCGATGAAATGCACGGCAAACTTGCGGCGGTCGGCCTTGTGACGCGACGGGCGGCGGCGCCGGCGCAGTCCAGCCTTACCCTGGGACCGTTCCTGAGCGAGTACACGCAGAGCCGCTCGGACGTGAAGCCGGGTACACAAACCGTTTTTGGCCGATGCGTCAAACACTTGTTGGCGTTCTTCGGACCGGACAAGCTGCTGGCCGATCTCAGCGCGGGCGACGCCGACGCATGGCGCTTGTATTTGGTCAAATACGGCCTGGCTGAGAATACAATCCGCCGGACGTGTGGGATTGCCCGGCAGTTTTTCCGGTCGGCGATGCGCCGCAAGCTCATTAGCGAGAATCCGTTTGCTGAGTTGAAAGTCTCTGTGCAGGGCAATAAGACCCGTGAATACTTCCTGAGCCGTCAAGACGCGGAGAGGGTTCTTGAGGCTTGCCCGGATACTCAGTGGCGTTTGCTGTTTACCCTGGCAAGATTCGGCGGATTGAGAACGCCGAGCGAGATTCTGCTGCTCAGGTGGGCGGACGTGGACTGGGACAAAGGCCGGATGCTGGTTCATTCACCAAAGACCGAACATCACCCCGGCGGCGAAAGTCGGCTTGTGCCGATATTCCCGGAGCTTTACCCGCACTTACTGGCCGCATACGAGCAGGCCGAGCCGGGAACGGAGTACGTTGTGATTCGCTACCGCAAGACCGGGCTGAATCTGCGAACGCAGCTTATGAGGATTCTGGCAAAGGCGGGCTTGCAGCCCTGGCCGAAACTCTGGCAGAATTTGCGAAGCACGAGGCAAACCGAGCTATCGAACGACTGGCCGGAGTACATCGTGTGTTCGTGGCTGGGAAACTCAAAGGTGGTGGCGCGAGAACATTATCTGCAAGTCACTGATGAGCATTTCAGACAGGCGGCGCATTTTACGGCGCAGCAGGGAGCGGTATTGAGTCGTAACGAGCAGAAAGTCACCGGGGATAGCGATACAGAAAGCCTTGATTTGCCGCTCGTTACAGCTTCTTGCGATTCGGTGCAAGAAGCAGGGATGGGCGGTAGAGGACTTGAACCTCTGACCTCCTGCGTGTCGAGCAGGCGCTCTAGCCAACTGAGCTAACCGCCCCCAAAGGGCGCTTTGCTCATATTATGGCCGGAGAGAAACAAAAAGCAAGGATTTTTGCAGCCTCAGCTCAAATTTCTTCTGATGACCGCCGCCGTGGAAACCGTCCGTTGCATGTCGCCGCTGGAAACGGTTATGGAAATCTGGACACTCTTGCAGTCCAGCCCATCGTCCGTGCGTGTCTTCGTGAAGGTGGCTGCCGTCACATTGTCACAAAGCACGTAGTCGCTGTCGAACAAGTCGTCGTTCGTAACCAGATACAGTTTGTTATCCCCGCTGTTGTATCGATAGGTAATATCCTGCAACGCAGCGGTCATCAGGCTACATTCGTTGCTCGGCGCGTTCGGATCCACTCCATTTGAGGTTCGCAGTTGACTGGTCATCCGAAACAATGCCTGTCGGGCATTGTTCATTGTCTTGAAAATCTCTTCGTTTTCCCGGCAGTTTATGGCCGAGGCGTTGAAGGCAAAGGCAACGGCGCCGAGCAGCATCCCGGCTATGGCCACGGCCAGCAGCACCTCCACAAGGGTAAAGCCGGAGCGATTTTCGATTGCCGGTTGCCGATTGCCGATTTCTAAATCGCAAATCTCGAAGATCCGGCCTTCCTTGGACGGAGCAAATCGAAAATCGAAAATCATTTCGTGTCCGTTCGTGTTCATTCGTGGTTCCCGCAAAAATTGCCGATTGCCGATTTCTAAATCGCAAATCGCAAATCAATCTTAGTACCGTGTCCGAAGCCAGCTCGCCGAGCTGATTTCCCTTGAGTCCAAATAGACTCTCACAGTAACTCGGACGAAAGCGCTGCTGTGGTCCGCCACAACTTGCTCAAAATTGGACGCATGAACATTTTCAACGGTGACCTGTTGAAAGAACACGGCCTGATCGGCCAGAGGGCTCCTATCGGCATTGATCGGCGGAGAGAAACTCGCACCGTCGAAATCATCCAGATCATCATAATTTGACAATGCCTCGCCCGATTCCGGGCCGAATACTGCTGTCTCGGTTTCCGGGTCGATGACGGACAACAGAAGCGAAAGCTCCCGGATTTGCTCGACGAGAAACTCGGCAGTCGATAAATCCGTCCCGGCGCCGTTCGCTTTTGTGAAAGCGCCGTTGGCGGCCAGCAGAGAAGCCACCGCGAAACCCACTAACAGCATCGCGATGAGCGTCTCAATGAGCGAAAAGCCGCTGTTGTACTTGCCGTTTCGCATTTCGTTCGTCCTCTTTTCTGAGTCGTGCTTGCGTCCGTCGAGCCGCCAGCAAGGGGCCGACGAGCCTACTTGCCCATCACGATGCTGGACATCTTGAAGATCGGCAGAATGATACTCATCGCAATGAAGCCGACCAAAACACCCATGATCACAATCATAATGGGCTCAATCATCGACGTAACGGTCTTGATCACCGTCTTGAGCTCTCGGGCATAGTAACTCGAGACGTCTCGCAGCACGTCGCTCATCGTTCCCGAATCTTCGCCGCTTCGTATCATTTGCACCACGTTGCTCGGCATCAGAGAATATTGGTTCAAGCTGGAGGCGATTTTCTTGCCCTGGCGGACCTCCTCATAGACAGCGAGCCACATATTCTTGTAAAGCACGTTTCCAGCGATCTGTGCGGTGATGGACAACGTGTTGAGTATCGGCACGCCCGCCCGAATCAGCACACCCATCGTGTGCATGCTCCTGGTGATGTAAAGGTTCTCGCAAAGCGTTTTGATCAGGGGCAAGCGCAGCTTCGTCTTGTCCCACCACAGCCGGCCTTCCTTTGTGCCGATGAAATACCAGAATCCCCAGAAGAAGGCGCCGACCGCCGGAAAAATGAAGTACCAGTAGCTCCTCAGAAATGCGCTGCTGGCCATAAGAGCTTTGGTCGGCTTGGGAAGCAGGTGTTCCTTGCCTGCAAAGATGGCCGTGAACCTCGGCAGAACGAAGCACAGCAGGAAAATCGTCACGGACACCGCCATGACGGCGATGATGATCGGATAGACCATCGCGCCTTTGATCTGCGAACGGGTCTCGGCCTCGGCGTCCAGATACTCGGCCAATTTCTGGAGCATACCGCTCAAGGAACCGCTGATTTCCGCTGCGGCCACCATGTTGATGTAGAGATCGCTGAACACCTGGGCATGCTCGGCCAGCGCCTGCGAGAAACTTTGTCCGGCTTCAATTCGATTCTTCAAGTCCATGATAACGAACTTGAATTTCTGGTTGTCACACTGTTGGGCAATGGACTCGAGCGAATCCTGGAGGCTGATGCCGGCCCGGATCATCACGGCGAGCTGGTTCGTGAAGTTCAGGATGTCCTTTCTGCCGGGCCCAAACTGAACTTTGAACTGGCTCACTTTCCGCCAGGCGCCTTGCTGCGGCTTCCCGGAAGGATGCCTTGACGAAGATGCCGGCTCCCTGCTGCTTTGGTCCTGCTCCCAGGACGGCCGGTCGGGATGCCGACGGTCTGCAACAGCCGTTGCACCTTTGTTGTCGTGTGAAGAATCTTCAAACATGTCTGTCCGTCCTGTCTGGCCGGTTTTCCATCCCCAGTCTCATCTGCGCCTTCGTCGGCACAGGGCGCCGGCGGATCATACCACGGCCTCTTGCTCTTGTTCTTCGGGTGTCTCGACAGCCTCGAATCCGTCGGGAGGCACGAGCAGCTTTTCCATCTTCGTCGGGTTGCTCGAACGCATGACGGCCTCATCCCTGTCTATGTACCCCTTGAAATACATATCCGAGATACTGTTGTCGAGATTCTGCATCCCCAGTCTGCGGGACGTTTCAATAACATTGGGAATCTCGTAGATTCTGTTTTCCCGGATGCAGTTTCTCACCGCCGAGGTGCACAGCAATATTTCCGTACAGGGGACCATGCCGGGCTCATCCACTCGCCTGAACAACGTCTGCGAAATGACCGCCTGGAGGGTATTTGCCAGCATTGTCCGAATCTGGTTTTGCTGGGCCGCGGGATAGATATCGACGATACGTTCGATCGTCTGCGAGGCATTGATCGTGTGCAGCGTGCTGAACACCAGGTGGCCGGTCTCGGCCGCCGTGATGGTCGAACCCGTGGTTTCCAGATCTCGCATTTCACCGACCATGATGATGTCGGGGTCTTGTCGCAGCACGTGTTTGAGTCCCGAGCTGAACGTTGGACAGTCAGACCCGATTTCACGCTGTTCGATCATACTGGCCTTGTTCTCCATCATATACTCAATCGGGTCTTCCATCGTGACGATACGTTTGCGGTACTTCGTATTGATCACCTCGACCATCGCCGCGAGCGTCGTGCTTTTCCCCGAGCCGGTATGACCCGTCACAAGCACCAGCCCTCTGGGCAGGTCCGTCAACTCTTTGACGATGGGCGGCAGGTGCAAATCGTCTATGGCGGGAATCTGATTCGGAATGACCCTGAATGAAATGCCAATAGTGTCGCGCTGGTAGTGCGCGTTGACACGGAAGCGGTGGCCGTCATCAAGGTGCGTCGAGAAATCAAGGTCTCTATTGCCCTCGAATTTCTTGAACCTGTCCGGCCCAATCATCGAAAGGACCATTTCTTTGGCGTCCTCATTGCTGATCGCGGGAAAATCCAAATCGATCAGCTCGGTATTCCTCCGCAGGATCGGCGGCATGCCGACGTTTATATGCAAGTCGCTCGCCCCGTGTTCTATGACATTTGTCAGTATGGCTTTCACATTGATCATGTCATGGTTCCTTCAATCGTATGTGTAAATGACGTTTCAATGGGCAAAGGACCGGCTTACTCCGACAACCTCAGCACGATTTCCATGCCGTCCGGCGGCGCGCCGGCGCCTGGTTCACCGCTCCACTGGAGCTTTACGGAATTGTCACCAATTTCACGGACGGTGAAATCCTGGATGGAATCCCCTTCGCGGAGAATCCTGGTGCCGATCATGCAGGATTTGCTCTGATCGGAGCACATGATGCTCAGGAGTCTCATGTCCTTGGTTTTCAGTCTGATCTGCTGTCGCCAAATCGTGGCGGGATCCGTTCCCTCGGTCTCCACCACAAGAGGCTCCTGTTTCGCGTCGGCGGGGAATAATTCAAGGGTGAACGGATTCTTTGCCAGCTCACCGACCTGGACCTGCATCACGCCGGAGAAATCGTAGAATTTCTTGACGATCTCATCCATTTTGCTGAACACTTCGGACTTGATGCCGGTCAGCCGGGCCAGAGCAGACTCCACTTTCGCTTCCTCGGTCTGACCGATCTTCGCTGAGGCGGCCTGGGGAGCGGTCTTCTTGATCATAAACCCAAGGCACACCAAACCGACGACAAACAGAACGGCCAGCAGCATCGTACTCTTGCGGGCGCGTTTTCCATGAGTCGCCACGGTCAGGAATTCCTGCTCCGGGGACGGCCCCGCACCATTCACCGGCGGCGTGCCCCCGACGGCCGGCGGTTCTTGCCCGGGCGTGCCCGCACTGTTTTGGTCGCGTAGGAATGACAACATCGTTGAGCTCCCTAATTTAGTATCTGGTTGAGGTTAGGTCGTCTTTCTTAACCGTTCGCATTCTGGAAGAATATGCTTACCGTAAAATCAGCCGCAATCTGTCCCTCGCCATCTTTGGTTCTGCCCAACTGCAGCTCGCGGATTTTCATGATGCGAGGAAGTTTCTCAAGCTCCAGGAGGAATGAGTAGAACGCGCTGAAATTCCCTTCCAGCTCCATTTTCAGCGGCTGTTCTATGTAGCCGCTATTGTCTTTCCTGTTGAGCGTCCGAATGGTCTTGGGCTTGAGGCCCTCTTTCTGAGCGATGACCGTGACTTGCTCAAGCACTTCATGGATCTGGCTTGTGGGAGGCAGCTTGCTTTCAAAGAATCCCATGGCCTGCTGCAGTTGCTCAAGCTGCTTTGAAAGACCTTCCGCCGCCGAAGTGGCTTCCTTGAATTTGGCCAATTGAGCCTCTTTTGCGGCGACCCGGCTGTCTATCTCAGTCAGATGTGCATTCGCCGGCTTGATCATATACTGGTAGCCAACTGCGGCGACGCTCACCAACAAAACCAAGAACACTACTTTTCTCAGATTGCCTGTCATGATTATGCCCTCGACTCAAGTCCGCATGAACCCGCTTTTGCCCTGGGGGCCCTGGACAGGACTCTCCAGTGGCATGGGCGCTAGAAATTCAACACACTATTGACGGCCTTGCTCCTGATGATCTCGACGTCTTCCTTCGTAAGATGAACGTCTTTCTTGAGCATCGCCCTCAATTTGAATTGCCTCAGCGTGTTGCCTTCCACTTTGTATTCTTTTGACTCCACCAGCTCCACGTTATCCAGTATGCTCGAATTGGTCATCCGCTCCATGTACTTCGAGACTTGAAGATCGCTCGGCGCAATACCTCCTATGTCTATATGCGTCTCCAGCAGCTTCTCCGGGTTCACCGGGGCGGCCGCCTCCTCCGCATCGGCCTGTGAGCCTTTCTGGGCCTGCGCCGCCTGGTACTTGCTGGTCGGCGCCGCCGGGGTACTCGGCTTGCCTTGTTTCTGAACGAGCTTCAGATCCAAAAGCGACACGCCCGTGGGCAGATTGTTCGTCAGCGATGCCAGCAGAATGGTTCTGGGAACCGGTTCAATCAACTCCGCGGTGGTCAGCGCCGTCTTCATCATCTCTCTGCGCTTGGCCTGAAGCTGCTCAATCTGTTTTATGGCCTCCTGCTCCTCGGCCAGCTTCTTATTGACAAGCTCTTCGTCCGCAATACGGTCGCGCTGGCGTATCTTGACGGCCGCAAACGAGCCGACCAGGGCCGTCATCAGGACCGCGAACAGCACGAGATATATGAAGTTTGTCCTGTGCGATTCATTGCTCTGAGTGTAATCCTCAGGAACAAAATTTACATCGACCATTTCGGTTTACCTCCTCTTTTCTCGTGATCGCCCCGACTCCGGCGCCTCTTGCACCATTCTTACAAAAGGCTCAATCCAAAGGCCACCGCCCAGTTGATACGCGGATCTCGTCTGTCTATGACGGCCGCGGTCTCTTGTTTGTCCGCTTCGGCCGCCCCCAGCCGGCAGGACTTGGCTATCTCAACGGCGGCCAGACAATCGCCCACCTGGGCCGGCATCTCCAACTGCTTTGCTATGGCCGCAAAAACTTCCTTGTCCGTAGCCCGACCCGAAAGAAAGAGCATCCGCTCTATCCGGCTGTTGTGATACATCAAGCTGAACTGACGCTTGCACGCGCTGAGCTCCATCACCAGCCTTGTGACCGCCTGCTCGTCATCCAGCCGTCTGAACCCTATCGATATGGAACGCGCCAAAAGCAGATTGCTGTGGCGGCAAACTACGACGTTCGTGCAGTCGGCCTCTACGGAAAGGAGCATCACAATCGCATTGAGGTCGGACTGGCGCCGGCCAAAAAAGCGGACATAGGTGTTTGTCAGTGCAACCGGCCATACGCCTATGGACTTGATCGACAGACCCGCTTGCTCGTACATCGCCAGGTGCCTGTCCACTTTCTTGCGGTCCGTGGCCAGGACCATGACGTTGTCTTCTTCCATCAGGATGTATTGCATCAGGGTGTTCTCTCGAAGAGACTCGAATGGAAGTTTCTGTTTGATCTTCGAGAAGATGGTCTCCTGGAGCCTGCTGTCTTCGACCTTGGGCTTTCTTATATGATCGATAAAGACATCGCTTGTCGGCACGGTCGCGATGACCTCTTTGCCCCGAAAGTCACCGTAGGCGGTCAACAAGTGCATGGTGTCAATCGCCCACTTCTGCCAATCGCTGCTGGCCGGATTGACGTTGCCGGGCCTGTCCTTGTGGTTGCCTGCAACCAGAGTCAGACCGTTGCCGTTGCTGCCGAGCTGCGCGAGCCTCAGGCCGTCATACCCGACATCGACACCGATTGAATATGCGTGGTTTTTCAAAAGCCCAAACATTGTCTTATTCGCCACCCAAAACTAAATGACTTTCTCCCCGATTACCGACGAGGCACAACTAAAATATATGAAATAGAACCCCACAGAGCCAAATGGGAGCGAAAATATTGGTCCTCACCCTGTAAGGGACCGCGGAAGAACATGCCTGGTTCCGATAAAACCTGCGATTCCCCTCACCGGGACGGTCTGCGAGCGCACGAGCGAATTGGATCATGCTAAAGATTTGCCCGTCGGAGAGGCAGGTTTTCAGCGCGAGGCGTCATTTTCGGCGGGCAATTGCGCAGAAACGAACGAGTTTCCGCACCGGCTGAACTCAAAGAAAGCTTATAGGACGAACCGCTCGGCATGGCCTGATGGCGTGTTCTCATTCAGCCTTGAGCCGGCGTTCCATCAAATCCGCAATCGCCTTCTGCACCGGCTTGTTCTCAAACAGAACTTCATAGACGGCCTGCGTAATCGGCATTTCAATACCGTATCGCCGGGCAAGAGCAACAACCGATTCGCAGGTGGCAATGCCCTCGACAACCGATTCATTGACATGCTGGGCATGGTCCACGGTTTGTCCTCTGCCTATCCTTTCGCCAAAGGAGCGGTTTCTTCCCGTGGGTGAAATACATGTGGTCACCAGATCCCCCAAACCAGTCAGGCCCGAAAACGTCTGCGGCGTCGCTCCCATGGCGACCCCCAGCCGCGTGATCTCCGCCAGCCCCCGGGTCAGGAGGGCCGCCTTGGCGTTATCTCCGGCTCTCGTGCCGTCTATGATCCCCGCCGCTATGGCGATGACGTTCTTCATCGCGCCGGCCAGTTCAACTCCGACAATGTCCGTATTGGTATAAACGCGAAACCAGGACAGACTGAAAGTGCGCTGGATTTGTTTGGCCAGTTTTTCATCTGGCGCCGCCACACAAGCCGTCGCCGGCAGTTTCCTGGCCAGCTCATCGGCAATGGTCGGTCCGCTGAGTGCGGCCAATCCGCCGCTCCGGGCGTGCCTTTGTCCATTCGTGCCATCTTGGGAAATATGGAGAATCTGGGCAAGCACCTGTGTCGGACGCAGCAAGGTGTCATTCTCAACACCTTTGGCCACTGAAACAATCGGAACCCCGGCGGGAACATGGTCTTTCAGCCGATTCCAGATACGGCGCATGAACTGACACGGCACGGCTGAGACGACCAGGTCCGCCCCGGCCATGATGCGCCCGTCGTCGGGCTCGAACGCAAGCGCATCGGGCAACTGGTAGCCCGGCAGGAATTTCTTATTCTCGCGAAGGGCCGCTATCTGGGCCAGTTGTTCGCGGTCATAGCCCCATATCCGCGCGGCGACGCCCTTCTCACAGAGCAGCATACCCAGGACGGTGCCCATTCCGCCGTCACCGATGATGGAGATGTTCTTGAACATGCCAGCCAATTAAACCAGCCGCTTCCGGGAATGTCAATGAGGCACAGCCCTGTACTTTTTCACGAAACCGGCGGGATGATAGCTCTCTTTCGCCTGCCGCAAACCCGGATCGCCGAGGTCCTGCTCGCGATTGAGCGTCTCGTATTTCTCCGGCAGGATCGAGGCGAACGCCTGGTTGATGAACTGATAAACCCCCTTGAACTCCGGCTCCACGACCGCTTTCTCGAAGTGTATCACGAAACTCCTGCCGAGGGCCAGCTCCTCGCCGAGGCAAAACGCAACCGGCTTTTCGTCGATGTAGAAAATGCCGCCGCACAATTGCAGTGGCCACATCTTCTCCAACGCCTCCCTGGCGGCGGAAGAATCGCTTACCCCGCCGTGCATGCGATCCCACTCATCCAGAATTTGCAGCGCATCGTCTCGGTATTCTTCCAGCAGCGGCTTGGCTTGGCACTGGTTGTTCTTTATGAACATGTTCAGAAGATTCTTCTTCTTGTGAAACTTGCGGCCCGTCAGATTCACAAGGTCGGCCCGGCAATAGAGATAGTCGAAATTGTCTCTATTTTCCCGAACCTGGTACCCCAAAGCCGTCAGTCGCTCGGCCTGCGGCTCGCTGACCGCTTTCATGGCCCCATGCCGGTCGAAAAGCTCGCGGAGAATCCCTTCATCAGGCAGCCCACAGGGGAGCATGAAAAACGGCGCATCGCCGTCCCGGCCGGCGATGACCGGCAGCCCATCCTGTAACTGAGATACGCTGTAGTGGTGCGTTTCGCGGAAAAGGTAGATATTGGCGAACGTAAATTCCGAAATACCTCCCGCCAAAGCCTTGAACCTGGGGTGCAAATCCGGCCGAATATCCAGGGAAATCTCTGAAAAATCAGGATACTGTGCGATCATCGCTCTTGCTCTGTTCCAATGAGCCGGCTCATTTCGACCGGCTCGCCCAGGCAATACACCAACCCAAACCCCGTTTTCAGGGCATTTATGGGGGTACTATAGCAGGTTGGAGGGCATTTTCAAGCTGGATGTATCCGCCGGGACTCGTCCGGCCGGGCGGGCACGAAACATTTTTTCCAAATTCCGACAATTTTTTTATCAACATTCTGCCGGTCTCAAACGCCATACAATATAGAGGAAGGTAACGCAGTATAGTGGGAGTCGATTATGTACAAGTATGTTTCAGACGGACCTGTTGAACCGCAAGACCATCCTGCCCTCAACCAGAGCGGCGATTCGGGGCGACCCGGACGGGAAGGCGCGAATTATGTGGTCTTGACCGTCGCACTTCCCGATCTCGAGATCACATGGTGTTCGGGCCCTGGGATTTCGACCATTTTTGCCACGAAAAGGGAATCCCCGCATGATTCTTGCGTTCTTTCCCGCCGTGCTCCGAGTTGAGAACGCCGACGGCGATGCAGAAAAGAAAACCCCTGCTTGGACGGAAGGCAGATATCGAAGCAGGGGCTCTGGAAAAGATGAAGAGCGGTTCTCAAAATGGCCACCCATCCGGCCTAACTACCATATCCGCGCGAAGCCCATTTTGTTCGCTGCGGCTACTACGTATTTTGGCATCGTCCGGATATTGGATACCGCACTCGGCCGATTTCGGCGGCTCCGCATTTCTTCCTTCCCACCTCCCCGGAAAGTCCGGGACAAACAGGTTCGTGCGTGTTAGGCTAAAACCCACGGATACCCAATGAGCCCGTCTTGATGCAATGCGTTGAAGATCCATACCCCAGACAGGAGTAAATATCGATGAGCTGCAAGACAATACTTATCGCCCTCACGGTCCATGTGTCCGTTTGCCTGGTTGTCGCGCGCGGCCAGAACATCCAACCGGCCAACCCAAACGCTACAGAAGCCGCAAGAAAGGTCCTGAACTACCTGTACAACTTGCCGAAGCGGTCCGAGAATCGACTCGTCTCCGGCCACCTTGCCGGCGGGTCGGTCGGGCCGACCGCCCCCAAGGAGCAGGACGGCGGCTACCGTTTCAAGATGGACGAGATCGAGTACCTTCATGAGATCTCGGGCCAGTGGGTGGGCCTGATCGGCGCCGACTACTGCGCCGGCTGGATCAAGTGCCCCGATCCTATCGAAGCCACCATGTACTACAAGGAAGTGAACAAGGGATTGATCGACTACTGGAACGCCGGAGGGCTGGTCATCATCACAACGCATCAGTTTGACCCGCGGCAGTTGCACAAGGGTGGCGGTTACCACAGGTACATCGACTGGCCCCAGAAGGACCGCCTGGACATTTCGAGGCTGTACACACCCGGCTGTGAAGAATACGACAACTTCCGCGTGATTATGGACCGGTGGGCTGAAGGGCTCGGCGAGCTCCAGAAACATGGCGTCGTCGTGATGTGGCGGCCCTACAACGAAGCGACCAATTCCAGCAAATGGTGGTGCCGGCGGCCCGAGAAGCAATTCAAGGCGCTCTACCGCTACACGTTTGACTATATGACGCATACCAGGGGCCTCAACAATCTGCTATGGGTCTATGACGCCACACCATCCGGCAAGAACGAGCTGAACCTCTCGCACTACCCCGGCGACGAGTACGTGGACATCGTCGGCTACACGATGAACTGGGATTCAGGTCCTGTGGCTCAGCCCACCCATCCCTATCCGAAGAAGGTGTTTGGCTGCATCGAGTTCAACGTGCAGACCAGCCTGCCGTGGAACGTCGTCCGGAGAGATTACGACTATCTGAACAAACTCAACTGGGTCAAGGAGAATATCCCTTATACATCGTTCTTCATGAGCTGGGATCGCGTATGGGGTCCGTATGCGCGCGGCACGCCCGCGAGCGTCAAGGCGATGTACAATGACCCGGCTGTCGCAAACCGCGAGCAGATCGACTGGCGAAGCAGGTAGGGTGCGATGAATCGCACCAATTATTGATAGAATAGAACCATGCCGGACTATAGACGATGGTTTCATGCCGGCGGGACATATTTCCTTACTGTCGTGACATACAACCGCCAAAAAGACATTTTGCAGCGCTCATGCCTTGAGGCCATTTCTCATTCCGTCGGAGAATGAATCGACATAATCGGGATGGTGCGATATATCGCACCCTACATTTCTACATCTCTGCGTCCTCGGTGTTCTGCCTCGACCGGGCTCGGGACGGCGTCTGTGGCTGATTTTCTCCTTTTTTGGAATTTCAGTTGACAGGAAACAGTGGTGGCTGTATAGTATGTATCAAACTAAATAGAGTAGAATAACAGAATACAGGATACAGGAGGCAGAAGACGGAGGACGGCAGCCGGGAATATCGAATAATGAATATCGAATATCCAACATCGAAGTAAAGAATTTGTGGCTATTCGTGTTCATTCGTGGCTGAGCTTCTAATGCGGAACAGCGGGGATCGGGTTACCAGGGAATCAGGCCCGGCGGCCCTTTTCAGATTTCAAATTGCAAATCGGCAATCCGTTCCGTCTGAAGCCGGATTTTCAACAAACGGAGTGCCGGACAGGTCTCAAATCGAAAATAATAAATCTGGAGGTACTATCCATGTCCACCGACGCTCAAATCAACGCCAATCGCGAAAACGCCCAGAAATCCACGGGGCCTGTGACGGCTGAGGGCCAGGCCGTCGTAGCGCAGAATGCGCTCAAACATGGCCTGTTTGCAGTGCAGGATGTAATCACCACTGAGAATCAGCAAGAGTTTGACCTTCTGCGCGAGCAGATGTTGGTCCAACTGGCGCCGGCCGGGGCGGTCGAATCCATGCTCGCCCATCGGGCCATCAGCCTGGCCTGGCGGCTCAAACGCGCTGAGACCATGCAGAGCCAGGCTATCGAGGAGATGATCGAATCTCATATCAGCAACAAGCAGTGGCATTTGGGCCGCCGGACGGTGAAAGACCCGCGCGACGCGCCTGAGTATCTGGCTCTCGGCCGGATCGCTAATAAGGATTGGTGCGGCTCAAGGCTGATCGAGCGGCTGTTCGAGTACGAGCGCCGGATCGAGAACAGCCTGTACAAGGCCATCGCCCAGCTTCGGGCCATGCAACTGGTGCGGCAGATGGCCGAATCCAACGCCGCCGAGGCGCAGCATCCCGCCCAGGTGGACAAATCCGCCGAGGGATGTCCACCTGGGGACGGCATGCGCCGGCATGCGCCAGAGACAAATTCTGAAAAACAAAGCCAATCCGTCAAGACTGAATCGTCATCTGAGAGGTTGCCGGACAGGTTTCAGCAGTGGCCGGACACGTACGGCATAGACCCAAAGGAGCTAAGCGCTTTTGTTAAAAAGACTTATGGG
>Ga0214473_10000263_pt1 | contig 73667 bp, 55 predicted proteins | sample RVTome_7_FD_203509 | JGI IMG/M metagenome (GOLD analysis project Ga0214473, IMG submission 203509) | Soil microbial communities from uranium-contaminated site in the Upper Colorado River Basin, Wyoming, United States - RVT98D197 | ecosystem: Environmental > Terrestrial > Soil > Contaminated >...
CCCGGTGCCGACCGATGCGTCGGCACTTCCAGTACCAACCGACGCCTCAGGGCTGCCAGTGCCGACGGAAGCATCCGCGCTCCCGGTGCCGACCGATGCATCACTGTGGCTGCGCTGGACCGAACTAATGCGCGAAAACCGTTCAACGAGAACCACACCAGAGATTGCGGGTTGACTGCCGATGAATGATGCAGTTAAACCCGACTCAGCGGCAGCAACACTTACCTGGTTTGGCAGAGAAGAGGCATCCAGCTCTAATGCGCCGACGGAGAATGCCGCTGTAGAGCGGCGCACTGATGTCAATTCACCGCGTAGGTAGATCTTGGAAACGCCTTGAACATATTCGCCAGGAATCGCAATTGCCGCATCCACAAGATATTTGCCATCAACAAACTCACCAAAGAGGGCGACTGGTTGACCGGCTTCTGCATGCTCAACAAATCTCATGACTGAAGGATAAGCGAGCAGAACAAACTTCTGACCAAGTACAGATGCGACGAACTCGGAACCTGAAATTCGATCAAGGCGACCAACTGCCAAGAGCTTTCCTTTGGCCTCCCGTTCGATCACGAGAATGTCCGAAATCCTGGTTACGGCCCCGGTGGCAATTACACGGCCGCTTGAAGCGGTGCCTGCGCCCAGGGATACGATCAGCGCGCTCAATACCAGCGCAAGCCAATGCCCTGCTCGTTCGATTTTCATCTAGATGGCTCCCGATGTGCATGGCGACATTGCCAAACACGACTTCAACGTCCAAGTTCGACGATTTGCGTCGTTAGTCGTCAATCTCATCGTCCTGAAACTCTTGGATGTCACCGAAACTCTCAATCAAGGGCGTCTTGTCTTCTGACTCTTCCTGATAAAAATAGATGCCAACTCCCACCTGCACTGCTCGTTCCCCTCGTGCTCGCTCTGGCCTTGGGTAAGTCGCAGATTTTTGATCGATCTCCTGAATCACGGTTTCCAAATACTCTCGAATCTCTTGCTGAAAAATTTCGACATCGACAAGTCGCAATCCGTCATCGGGGTAGACCATGCGATCAAATCGTTTTTCGTCACTCTTATTCCGGCCTAAGTTGTAATCGACAGTCTCGATATATCGACGGACAGCTTGGGAAAAAATCTGGATCATTTCGGCCGTCATGTCGGTGGGAATGTATGTGCGCTTTTGAACACGCAAATACTGATTGCCCTCCAAAAGCCTAGCCGCCCCGACGCGTACTAACTCCCCTACTAGAATCTCGTGTGGGACGTCGGAACTGAACCGACGAACCAAGTCTTCAAATGTTGGAACTAGATCCGTCCCGTCAATCTTCAAATCTCGCGGATAACCATATGGCGCCAAGAATGCTGGGTCTGAATGCCAAGCCTCGAGCACACTTGCCGCAAGACCCGCGTTGCTCCAAACGCCCCACTGGGTCTTGCCCTCGCTGCGGACGATTTTTGCAACTTCCCTGCGCGTTAGCCCAGTAGCTATGCCCACACGAGATAGTGAAATCCTCCTCCCAGGTAGAGTCATTTCTCGCGCGCATACGGTTACGTAAACGTCTTTCAGTACCCCCGAAAATTCTTGGAACGTAATACCGCTTCGCAGCAGAATCCTGATCAATGGAGTCATCAGCGATCGAAATGCTGCTAACAGATCTCGTTTAACATCATAAGTATCTGACATGACTTAATCTAGCTGGATTGAACGATAAGGGGCTATCCACGATTGATTGGAACATCGTAGCAACTTAAAAGTCGTTAAATATCAAATGCTTGTGTAATTACGAATGATATTCTTATTAGAACTAAATCGAGGTTTACATCGTAACTAATTAAAAACACTAATGAATTACTTGTCGACATTTTCACGGACAAAGACGTATGCACCAGCACCAACTAGCACTGTCCGACCTTCGCTGTCTGGCCTGACAGCTCGACGGGCAAGCCACTCGTCAATCACATCTACAAAATCTTGGCCCCTCGAACCTACAAGCTTCTCGAGCACGGGCACAAGATTTTCAGGCACCGAAGCGTAACACGCTCGCTCAAACCTGCCGCGCGTACGAGAGGGCTTTTCGAACAGGTTGTACTCCACTGAACCAAGAAATCCACAGATATGCTCAAGTATGGGCTCCGATGCAATCGCAGTCCCATCGCGCCCGGAACAGGCAACTACTGATTCAGTGATCAATTCAATCTTTTCGAACGCAGTGGTTCGAACTACGCCGAGCTCTTTCATTGTTTTCAACAGTTCCCCGGGATTCTCCTCAGGAGAAAGTGCGCGAACCAGCTCGCCGAAGTTTGGCGAAGCGCCGTCTACTGATAGCAAGCTTGGTAATCCTTCCGAAGTCAAGAATTTGGCGTCACGCCTCCATCTAAGTACGACATCGGAACAAGTAATTATTTGCCGAGCGGTCGCCGAACTCACATGCGGTTGCGCTGTTGACTGCGAGCTTCGAATCTCGTCCTCCGTAATCTCACGCAGTTCTGCCTCAGAGACGCCACATCCTTTTAAAATGCGAATTACTCTTCCAATCAGCATCCGTGCCGATGAGGTGACACGATCTGCATGCGTGAACGAATCGTGCATGGGAAACTCCCTGCTGATTTGACTAGTATTCGACCGTTTCGCGATCAGTCGTTGCGACTAGCGTCGTGGATGATTTAGGCAGCGCCCGCGATACGAAATTGCAGGAAATACAATCGAAAGTGCAACATTCGGTAAAGTCGAGCCCCTTAGCAGCATGTGCATGGCGCCTCAGTGACACCTTCTAAGACAATTCTGTTGCAATCATGCCTCCGCCTCCTCCGCCCCCTGGCGCGGATCATGCTGCGTCACGGTCTGTCGACCTATGATTTCTCCAGGATCGCCAATATTGCATTCGTTCAGGCGGCAGAAGATATCCTGCGCGAGCAGGGTAAAACTTCGAATTTCTCACGCGTTTCAACAATTACTGGACTGCACCGGCACGTCGTTAGCAGCATCATCCAGTCACCCGAGGCAAGCGGCAAGGATCTGGCGGCGGAGAAGGACTACCAGCGAAACCGACTCGCACGGGTGCTCTCCGGCTGGTATGAGAGTCCGGAATATACCGATGCGGATGGCCGACCACTCGTGTTGCCCATCGATGGACCGGCACCGTCATTCGCGGAACTGGTCCGCGCCTTCAGCGGTGACATCTACCCGAAGATCATCCTCGATGAGCTCCTGCGCGTTGGAGCGGTGCGGACCCTGAAGGATGGCTCGGTGCGGGCAGTGGCAAGGCGCTATACGCTAGGTGGCGCAGACCCGGCGGCACTTCAGCACCTGGGCACTGCGGCGCGAGACCTTTTCTGCACACTCGAGCACAACATTACGGCACCCGTCGATGCCCGGCTGTATGACGATGCCGTGGTCTCCGTCAGGCTCGACAAGGCCTCGATTCCGTTGCTGCGTCAGTTGGTGCAACGGCGTGGAGCCGGCTTCTTCGAGGACGTCGAAGGCTGGATTTCCGAGCATGAGGTTTCCAGCAACTCGGAATCGGTTCGCGCAGGCGTCAGGGTCCAGATGTTCATGGACCTGGAATCGGACCAGACCGGGAAACCACCAGATCGGCGCGGCGACTGATCAGCGCCTGCGGCCGACAAGTCTCAGGAATTCTTCCTCGTCGATGATCCTGATGCCAAGCTGCATTGCCTTGCGCAGCTTCGAGCCGGCATCGTCGCCGGCCACGACGCAATCGGTGTTCTTCGAAACACTACCTGCCACGGTGCCGCCCAGTTCGCGAATGCGGTCCCCGGCTTCGTCACGCGACATCGACGTGAGCTTGCCGGTCAGGACGAATGTCTTGCCACTCAACGGACGGCCTTCCATCGACGCACCCTGGATCTCAGGCCAGCGCATGCCTTGACGCATGAGCGCGTCGATGACTTTTGCATTGCGCCGCTCGCCAAAGAACGCACGCACATGTGCTGCGGTGATCGGCCCAATGTCTGGGACCTCCTCGATCTGCCCGACCGAACTCCGGCGCAAGGCATCCAGCGCGCGAAATTGCCGGGCGAGCGCCACGGCAGTTGCTTCGCCAACGTCGCGGATCCCCATCGCGTACAGGAATCTTGCAAATGTCGTCTGCTGGCTGCGTTTCAGCGCTTCGACCACGTTGGCAGCCGAGCGCTCTCCCATGCGGTCCAGGCCCGCGAGTTGCTGCGCGCTCAGCTTGTACAGGTCAGCGGGATTGCGGACCAGGCCGCTGTCCACCAGTTGATCGATCAGCTTGCTACCGAGCCCTTCGATATCGAGCGCACGGCGCGAGGCAAAATGCCGCAGCGACTCCTTGAGTTGCGCCGGACAAGTGAGGGTTCCGGTGCAACGCGCGACGGCCTCCCCTTCCTCGCGCTCAACCTCCGACCCGCACACCGGGCATTCTTGCGGCAATCGGACCGGTGATGTCCTCGACGGACGCCGCTCGCGAATCACGCGAACGACTTCCGGAATCACATCGCCTGCCCGGCGAATGATCACCAGATCGCCCACGCGAACATCCTTGCGCTGAAGTTCATCGAAGTTGTGCAGGGTCGCATTGCTGACCGTTGCGCCACCCACGAAAACCGGCTTCAGTCGCGCCACCGGAGTCAACGCGCCAGTGCGTCCAACCTGCCATTCGATGGCACGCACGACGGTCATCTCCTCCTCGGCCGGATATTTGTGGGCGATCGCCCAACGCGGTGCTCGTGCGACGAACCCGAGCTTGCGCTGCAGTTCCACTGAATCGACTTTGTAGACGACTCCGTCGATCTGGTAAGGCAGGCTGGAACGCCGCTTGCCAATCTCCTCGTAGTATCCGAGTAATCCCGCAACGCCCTCGACAATGCGTGCTTCCGGCGAGGTGCGTAGGCCCCAGCCGCGCAGCGCCTGAAGTTCCTCGCTGTGCCGACCCGGAAGGGCTTTTCCTTCGACCCGACCGGCACCATAAAAACAAATCTCGAGCGGCCGCGACGCTGTCAGGCGTGGATCCAGTTGCCTCAGGCTGCCGGCCGCCGCATTGCGTGGATTGACGAAGACTTTCTCGCCTTTCTCGGCCGCGCGCCGGTTCATTTCGTCGAAGCCGGCCTTGGACATGTACACCTCGCCGCGGGCTTCCAGCAATTCAGGCCATCCGCGCCCGTTGAGACGCAACGGCACCGTTTCGATCGTGCGGATGTTGTGCGTGACGTCCTCACCGACCGTGCCGTCACCGCGTGTCGCACCCAAAGCGAGAATGCCGCTCCTGTAAGTCAGGCTGACCGCAAGGCCGTCCAGCTTTGGCGTGCACGAATAGCCAACGTCTCCTTCTGTCTCAAGTCGCTCCCGAACGCGGCGGTCAAACGACTCGACATCTTCGTTCGTGAACGCATTGTCGAGCGACAACATCGGCAAGTGATGCCGCACCTCGGCGAACTCCGACACCGGAGCGGCGCCGACGCGCTGGGTCGGTGATTCCGGCACGACGAATTCGGGGTGTCGCTGTTCAAGCGCGCGCAGCTCCGCCATCAGTCGGTCGTACTCGGCATCCGGAACTTCGGGATCGTCGAGCACGTGGTAGCGGTAGTTGTGGCGCTCGATCTCGGCCCGCAGCCGTTCGATGCGCTGCCGCGGCCTTGCAGAATCCTGCTTCATCAGCCGCGGCGCAGGCGCTTGTTGCGGTGTTCGAAGTGCACCAGCTCCTCGCGAAGATTCAGGATTCGCTGCGCCGTCAATGTGCTGCCCTGCTCATCCTGCAATTGCCCTTTCAGGCGCTCGGCGAGATGCCGTCCCGCCGCCAGCACCATGTCGAAAGTCGCCGGCGCATCCACCAGGCCCGGCACGATGCCGAAAATCGAAATCCCCGGGAAGGTCTGCATCTCCATCTTGGAGAGATCGAACGACCCGGGTTCCACCATGCTCGCGATGTAGAACAGCGTCTTGCCATCCTCCCGCTCGCGATGAAAGATCGAATAGCGGCCGTATTTCAGGCCCTCCGACTCGATTGCTTCGCGCAGCTGCCCGCCTTTCCAGCGTTCGTCGGGGGACACGAGTCGCAGCGCGACAATCCGCTGTGTAGAAGCTTCTGCGCTGTGTTGCTCGAACGGATCCAGCGGTGGCGCCTTTTCGGGCTCGGGTTCGGCCTTGGGCGCAACTGCTGAGCGCTCCAGCGGTTGGGTGCTGATCCACGGCGCACGATGGTCCGCGTCCGGGTCGCGGCCCTGATGCCGCCGCTCCCTCGTGCCACCGCTGGCATCCGCGTCCTGTATGCCTTTCGCCACAGAAGCGTCCTCCAGCACGGGCTCCGGAGGCCGCCGCCGGTCCTTGCCGACGTACGCCGAAATATCCAACTCGACATCTTCCGGAATTTCGACCAGCGGCGGCCGGCGCGGTGCGCGGATGCGTTCGATCGTCGGATGAAACGGCGCAGGCGTCTCGACGGGCCCGACTGCCGTTTCAGACTGTCCGTCGACGCTCGGTTCCGCGCGACCGCGCGGCCAGGTTTCGGTCAGGTCGATGGTCGGTCGCGCCTTGCGGGTCTCCCACCACCAGAGGCCCAGGATCAGGGCAACCCCGGCTCCGAGCAGAATCCAGCGCAGTTCCGACACTGCCCGCCTCCCTCGCTAACCGACGGCGGCCATCCGGACCGCCTCGTCAACGTCGACTGCAACCAGGCGCGAGACCCCCGGTTCACCCATTGTCACGCCAATCAGGTGGCTGGCGAGTTCCATGGTGGCCTTGTTGTGCGTGATGAACACGAATTGCACGCGCTCCGACATGTCGCGGACGATGTCGCAGAAGCGGCCCACGTTGTTGTCGTCGAGCGGCGCATCGACCTCGTCGAGAAGGCAGAATGGTGCCGGATTCAGCTCAAAGATGGAAAACACGAGTGCGACCGCGGTCAGCGCCTTCTCGCCGCCGGAAAGCTGGTGGATCGTGCTGTTCCGCTTGCCTGGCGGCCGTGCCATGACCGCAACCCCCGCCGTCAGCACGTCGTTGCCAACCATCTCGAGGTAGGCGGCGCCACCACCGAACAGCCTCGGGAATTTGTCCTTCAGGCCGCTGTTGATCCGGTCAAACGTATCCTGGAATCGTGCACGCGTCTCGCGGTCGATCTTGCGGATCGCCTGCTCAAGCGTGTTGAGCGCATCGGAAAGGTCCGTAAACTGCCGATCCAGGTATTCCTTTCGCTCCGATTGCTCCTTGAGTTCGTCGATCGAAGCGAGGTTGACGGCCCCGAGCCGCTCGATGCGTTCGCTGATTTCGACCAGTTGCTGGTCCCAGGCAGCAACGGTCGAATCGGACGGCAGTGCGGCCGTGACCCCGGCCAGCTCGAAATGAGTGGCGGCAAACTGTTCGACCAGCGACTCGCGGCGCACGCGCGCTTCCTGCATGCCGAGGCTGATTTCCGCGAGCGCGGCGCGGGCTGATTCGACCAGCGTCTCCGCATTCTGTCGTTCTGCATCGAAATCCCGGACCTGGGCCTCCGCTTCCTCCACGATGCGGCGCGAGTCGGCAAGTTCACGCTCGACCGCCAGGCGCTGTTCGAGGTATCGCTGCAGCTGGCGTTCCAGGTCCGCAAGCGGCCCCTCGCCGTTCGCCAACTGCCCCTCGAGCTCGATCCGGCGCGTCGCAAGCTGGCGAGCCTGGTCACTGGCGCGGTCGAGACTCGTCTTGAGGGTCGCAAGCGTCGAACGCTGTGACTCAAAGCGGATCGCGATCTGCTGCGCAGCGGCGATGTCGGCCGCGCTGCGTTCGCGTGCCGCCACAAGCCGCGAGCGCATCGCATCGCGCTCGAGCTCAAGTCCGGGACGCTGGTCCTGCAAGGAATTCATCAGTGTCAGGCCGGATTCCAGCCGCTGGCGCGCCGCGCGAATCTCCTGCTCGTCGCGCCCGATTTCCGCATCGGCCTGGTCGAACTCGGCGCGCAGCCTCGCCAGCCGTTCGGCGACCTGCTGGGCGCGGGAGCGGACTGCCTCCAGCGCCCCGCGCACATTGACGAGATCGTGGTGCAGGCGGTTGACCGTCGCGTGCAGCTCGTCGCGCCGGGCATCCTGCCCGGAAATTCGTGCCCGGACATCCGCGAGCGCCTGGTCGAGTTCGCGCACGCATTTCTCGCCTTCGGCGACGGCGTCCTGCAGCCGCCGGATGTCCTGCTCACGCGCAATGACTCCCGCGTGGCCGGCCTCTTTGCGGGACACCCGCAGCCAGTCGCGGCCGAACCAGACACCATCGCGCGTGATGACGGACTGCCCCGGTCTCAATGCATGGCGTCGGGATACCGCCTCCCGCAAGGTTTCCACGGCGATGACCTCCGCAAGCAGGCTCGCCACGACTGCGGGTCCGGTGACTTTCGAGAGCAGCGATTCCATGGCTGGCTTCGCCGCTCGTGAATCGGTTGCCTCGGCGATCGTCACGCGTCCTGAATCGAGGCTGCCGAAGTGCTCAGCGAAGGATTCGATACCGTCGACGCAAACTGCCTCGAGGTAACTCCCCAATGCCGTCTCGACCGCGCGTTCCCAGCCGCTCGCAACCACGAGCCGCTGCGCGAGCCGCGGCCGGTGCTCGAGTCCCTGGGTCGCAAGCCACTCAACGACGCGACCCTGTGCCTGCCCCAGCGCTGCTTTCTGGACGGCCTCGACCGCGACCAGTTCGCCGCGCGCGACCTGCAGCGCTGCCCTGGCCTCGTCCAGGGAACCCGCGATGCTGCGCTCCGATTCCCGATCCGTCTGCAGCTGCTTCAGCGTCTCGTCAAGTTCGCGTTGCGCCGCCGCACCGCGCTCGCCGGCCTGTCTCTCCGCAACCGCGAACTCCTCGGGCCGCGCGCCCGACACGACCTTCTCGAGTTGCGCGCGCTCCTGCACGAGCCGCTCACGCTGCATCAGCACACGCGCAAGGCCCGTCTCGATCTGCTCGATCCGGGTCCGCTCGACCAGGGTCAGCTGCGAAGCGTCGGCAGCATCCCGGCTGAAGTTCTCCCAACGCTGCTGCCAGTCCGCCATCGCGGACTCGGCCTGCGCCAGCGCATCGCGAGCAGTCGTCTCGGTAGCGCGCGCGGCATGGAGTTCAGGTTCCGCCCGGGCCAGCGACGCCGCCAGTTCCTGCAGGTGTTCCTCATCGCGCCCGACCACGGACTGCGACTCGAGATGCTCGCGGATCACACGCTCGAGATCGCCGCGTTGCCGTAGTCGCAGCTCGCGAGCATGTTGCAGCGCCTGTTCCGTGCGCGTGGCATCGGCACCCGACTGGTAATACCGCCCCTGCGCCTCGGCAAGCACGTCAGAGCACTCCGTGTGCCGCGCCCGCGCTTTCTCGACCGTCGCCTCGGCAGAGCGCATTCCGGCTATGGCAGCCTGGGTCGCCGTCTCGCGCTCCGCCTCGAGCGCATGCCGCGCCGTAATGTCGCCGTCCAGGTCGCGGATACGCAGCGCCAGCAACTCCGCCCGCAACTGTCGCTGACGATTCAGGTGCTCCTGGTAGCGGCGCGCGGTGCCGGCCTGGCGCTGCAGGTGGCGGATCTGCTTGTCGACTTCCTCGCGCACGTCGTTGAGTCGCTCGAGGTTCTCCCGCGTATGGGAAATGCGATTCTCGGTCTCGCGCCGCCGATCCTTGTAACGGGAAATGCCGGCTGCCTCTTCCACGAACGCGCGCATGTCCTCGGCGCGCGCTTCGATCAGGCGCGAGATCATTCCTTGCTCGATGATTGCGTAGCTGCGCGAACCCAGACCGGTTCCCAGGAACAGGTGGGTGATGTCCTTGCGGCGGCATTTCGAGCCATTGATGAAATAGGTCGAATTGCCGTCTCGCGACACGAGCCGCTTCAGCGACACTTCCGAAAAGCCCGCATAGGGCCCGGCGATCTTGCCGTCACCATTGTCGAACACGAGTTCGACCGATCCGGTGCCGACCGGCTTGCGACCCCGCGAGCCATTGAAGATCACGTCGGTCATGGAGTCGCCGCGCAGGTGCTTGGCCGAGATCTCGCCCATTACCCAACGCACGGCATCGATGATGTTCGACTTGCCGCAGCCATTCGGCCCGACCACGCCAGACAGGTTGCCGGGAAATGTCACGACCGTCGGATCGACGAAGGACTTGAACCCGGCGAGTTTGATCCTGGCGAGACGCATTCGGCCCCTGTTTTGCAGGCGTCCGGGCCACGCGCGCGTGGCCCGGGCAATCGCGGTAGTGTAGATTAACGGCCCGCGAATGACGACGACCGGAAGATGGCCTGCATGAGCCCCGTGACGCCATTTGGCGACATCGAAACGTTCCCAAATCCGAGTCCCGGGCGCGACTACACGATTCGCATGCAGATGCCGGAGTTCACTTGTCTGTGCCCCCGGACCGGTCAGCCCGATTTCGCCACGCTTGAGCTGGAATATGTCCCCGAAGCGTTGTGCGTCGAGCTCAAGTCCCTGAAGCTGTATGTCTGGTCATACCGGGATCGCGGCGTATTCCATGAGGCCGTGACCAACGAGATCGTCGATCGCCTTGTCGCCTTGCTGGCACCGCGATTTCTGCGGCTGACGGCAAAGTTCAACGTGCGGGGCGGCATCTACACGACGGTCGTCGCGGAGCATCGGCAGGCCGGCTGGACCGCTGCTGATCCCGTGTCCCTGCCCTGAGCCTGGAGCCCTCAGGACCCGCAACAACTCGCCGTACTGGACCCCGCGGTTCCGGAGGCTATAATCCGGCGCTCCATTTAGCCGGGACCGGAGAAATTGATGCCTGCAAAGAAGGCTCGGAAGGCCAGGAAGCCAGCCGCCAGGAAGGCCGTGGCACGCAAGATGCCGGCCAGGCGGAAAGTCGTCCGAGCTACGAAATCCGCGGCGCCCAAGGGCAAAGCCGCGAAGGCACGCCCAGGCAAATCCATCAAGCCGAAGCCGGGCAAGATCGCACGGACTGCGCATCCCACGCGCCCTGCCGAGAAGCCAGTCGCGCGCAGCGCTGCGCAAAAGACCCCGGCGGTGGCCATGGCGAAGGCCGCCACCCCAGTCCGCGTGCAGGCCATCGCCAGGCCGCAAGCTGCTGCCCAGGGCGGACAGTCCGCAGAGTTACGCGCCGCGCTCGCGGCCGCACAGGCGCGGTCGGCCGCCCGCCGCATGATGCCGGTCGACGATGACGAGGAAACGGGTGGCCACAACCTCCTGCTCGGTCCACGAAATGTTCGCCCCTATCTCGAGCGCAAGGGCGAGCAATACATGGGCAAGGAGCAGCTCGAGCACTTCCGCACGATCCTGAATACCTGGAAGCGCGACCTGATGGAGGAAGTAGATCGGACCATGACCCACATGAAGGACGAGGCGGCCAATCCGCCCGATCCCAATGACCGGGCCACCCTTGAATCCGAATTCGCCCTCGAGCTTCGCACCCGGGACCGCGAACGCAAGCTGATCCGCAAGATCGATGAGGCCCTGAGCCGAATCGATGACGGCAGCTACGGCTACTGCGTGGAGACCGGCGAGCCCATCGGCGTCAAGCGGCTCGAAGCCCGCCCCGTCGCCACCTTGTGCATCGAGGCCCAGGAGCGTCGGGAACGGCGCGAGAAGCAGTACGGCGACCGCGACGACTGGTACCGCTGACCGTCATCGCTGACCCGGCTTGAGTGGGCCCGCTCGAGTCCCCGATTTCCCCGGCCCTTGTGGCCGCTTCGCACCCACACCCTCCGGGCCACTGCACCTTGGTTCACTGCTGACCGCAGTCGGCAGCTATCTGCAGGCCCGTGCGTATGGTGGCCGCTGGCTGCTTCGCATCGAAGACCTGGATCGCGACCGCATCATTCCCGGAATGGCCGACCAGATGCTACGCATCCTGGAGTCCTTTGGATTCGAGTGGGATGGAATTGTTGAATTCCAAAATAATCGAATTCATTTTTACGAGCAGGCGCTGGCAAAGCTGGCCACTGCGGGTCTCTGCTACCCCTGCCGCTGCAGCCGATCGCAGCATTCGGCGCAGGCCCTGGAACCCGGGGAAGAACAGGTTTATCCGGGGACTTGTCGCGCCGACCCGGGGGCCGGGCTGGTCCCGCACGCTCTGCGCTTGCGGATCGACGCCGCTACGTCCGAGGTCGCTTTTGAGGACGGGATGCAGGGGTGGATTCGTCAGGACTGCAGCCGGGAGGCTGGGGATTTCGTGATCCGCCGGCGGGACGGCATCTTCGCCTACCAGCTTGCGGTGGTCGTCGATGATGAGATGCAGGGAGTCACGCAAGTGGTGCGTGGCGCCGACCTGCTATCGAGCACGCCGCGCCAGATCCTGCTGCAACGGGCACTCGGCCATCGGACGCCGCGCTATGCACATCTTCCATTGCTGACCGAGGCCGACGGCCGCAAGCTCGCCAAGTCGCGCCATGCCCTGCCGATCGATCCCGGACAGGCCGCACCGACCCTGTGTGAGTCCTTGACCTGGCTAAGACAGGAACCACCGGTCGGGTTGGCGCATGCGCCGGTGCGCGAAATCTGGGCGTGGGCGATTGCCCACTGGCGCCCGGAGAAGCTTGCCGGCTGCCGCGAACTGCGGCTCGCGGAGCGCCCTGCCTAGACGACGCCCCGCATCGACAGCCGGACACGGCCCTGGCGATCGACTTCCAGCACCTTCACCTTGACGACATCGCCTTCCTTGAGCTTGTCGCTGACACGTTCGACACGCTCGTCGGATATCTGCGAGATGTGCACGAGGCCGTCGCGACCTGGCAGGATCGCGACGAACGCTCCGAAATCCATCAGCCGCACGACCTTGCCCTCGTAGACGTGGCCGACCTCGACGTCGGCCGTGATCATCTCGATGCGGCGCAGCGCTTCACGTCCCGAAGCGGCGTCGACCGACGCGATCTTGACCGTGCCGTCGTTCTCGATGTCGATCGTCGCGCCTGTTTCCTCGGTGATCTGGCGGATCACGGAACCGCCCTTCCCGATCACGTCGCGGATCTTCTCCGGGTCGATCTTGATCGTCACGATGGTCGGGGCCCACTCGGACATCTCCGGGCGCGCTTTGTCGAGGACCTTGTTCATTTCGCCGAGGATATGCAGCCGGCCGGCCTTCGCCTGCTGCAGCGCGACCCTCATGATCTCGGCCGTGATGCCGTTGATCTTGATATCCATCTGCAACGCGGTAACGCCGTCCGAGGTTCCTGCGACCTTGAAATCCATGTCGCCAAGGTGATCCTCGTCGCCCAGGATATCGGTCAGCACGGCGAATCGATCGCCCTCCTTGACCAGTCCCATCGCCACACCGGCAACGGGCGCCTTGAGCGGCACGCCCGCATCCATCAGCGACAGGCTGGTGCCGCAAACGGTCGCCATCGAACTGGAGCCGTTCGATTCCAGGACCTCGGACACGACACGCAGGACGTAGGGGAATTCCTCGAGGTTCGGCATGACCGCATTGATGCCGCGGCGCGCCAGGTTGCCATGGCCGATCTCGCGGCGCTTTGGCGAGCCGAGGAAACCGGTTTCACCGACCGAGAACGGCGGGAAGTTGTAGTGCAGCATGAACCGCTCGCGGCGCTCGCCGGCCAGCGCGTCGATGATCTGCGCGTCGCGGCCCGTGCCGAGGGTCGTCGTGACCAGCGCCTGGGTCTCGCCGCGCGTGAAGATCGCCGAGCCATGCGTACGGGGCAGCGCGCCAACCTCGACCCTGATCGGCCTGACCGTGCGCGTATCGCGGCCATCGATTCGCGGCTTGCCGTCGAGGATGAAGTCGCGGACCAGCCGGTACTCCAGCGCGAACAGCTCAGCGGAGACCTGGTCACGCGTGAACTTCGGGTTGTCGTCGCCCGACAGCGCAGCCTGCACGGACTGGCGGATCTCGCTTAGGCGCGCAACACGCTCCTGCTTGACGACGATGCCATAGGCCGCCGTGAATGCCGACTCGGCCTGCGTTGCCACCGCCTGCTGCAAGGTGACATTCGGCTCCGGCGCCTTCCACTCCCAGCGCGGTTTTCCAGCCTCGGCAGCCAGGCGCGTGATCGCGTCGATCGCGGCCTGCATCTGCTCGTGACCGAATAGCACGGCGCCGAGCATGACCTCCTCGGACAGGCACTTGGCCTCCGACTCGACCATGAGCACTGCTTCGCGCGTGCCGGCGACGACCAGGTCCAGGTCCGACTCGGTCTTGACCTGGCTGGTGGTCGGGTTCAACAGGTAGGCGCCATTCTTGTATCCAACCCGCGCCGCGGCGATCGGGCCCGAGAATGGGATGCCCGAGATGGCAAGCGCAGCCGAGGCACCGATCAGGGACGGAACGTCCGAATCGATCTCCGGATCGAGCGACAGCACGGTCGCAACGACCTGCACCTCGTTATAAAAGCCTTCCGGAAAAAGTGGCCGGATCGGCCGGTCGATCAGCCGCGAGGTCAGCACTTCCTTTTCGGACGGGCGGCCTTCGCGCTTGAAGAACCCGCCGGGAATCTTGCCGGCCGCGTAGGTCTTCTCGACGTAATTGACGGTCAGCGGAAGAAAGTCCTTTCCCGCGACCGCTTCCTTGCGACCGACCGCAGTGACGAGTACCACCGTATCCGCCATCGTCACGAGGACGGAGCCGTCAGCCTGACGGGCCAGGCGGCCGGTCTCGAGAGTGACCGAGTGCTCGCCGTAGTTGAAAGTCTGCTTGGAAACGCTCACGCGGATTCCTTCTGGTATCTGGATGTGGTTTCAGGTCCCGGACGCCCGCCCGAGACAGGGGGCGCCGGATCGCCGGTGCGCCTCAGCGGCGCAGGCCAAGTTCGGATACGACCTTGGCGTAACGATCGGGGGCGTTGACCTTGAGGTAATCCAGCAGGCGTCGGCGCTGCGTCACCATCTTCAGCAGGCCACGCCGCGAGGCGTGGTCGCTCTTGTGAGTGGTGAAATGCGCGGTGAGCCCGTTGATGCGTTCGGACAGCAATGCAATCTGCACTTCCGGCGACCCCGTGTCCTGCGGGGCGCGCCGGAACTTGCCGACGACCTCCGCCTTCTGCGCATTCGAGAGTGGCATCTAAATACGACCTTTTAACTCAGTGACTTAACCTTTTAGGAAGCCGCGCATTGTACCCGCGGCCAGTGGCCGTCTCAAGCTTGTCGGGCCGCTGCAGCGGCCAAGTCGACCATGATCCTCTCGGGCGCGAGGCGCCGCCCCTCGGCGGTCATCTGGCCGATGCCGAGAAACCGTCCAGTCATGCCGTACATCCGCACCCGGGCCGAGCCCGGTCCGGTGGTAAACACCGGTTGACCCCGGAGAATACAGGCCTGCTCCGCGACACCGAGGCTGACGGCTGGCAGTCCGGGCAGGGCCGCATCGAGCGGCAGCAGCAGGGTGTCGAGCGTCTGCGGCAGGGCCGCGGCGGCCCCGACGGCCTCCAGGCTGTGCATGTCCGGGGTGGTGAAGGGACCCAGGCTCAGGCGGCGCAAGCTGGCGACATGCCCCACCGTGCCGCAGGCCCGCGCAAGGTCTTCTGCCAGGGTGCGGACATAAGTTCCCTTGCTGCACTCGACCTCGAATCGCAAGGCGTGCTCGTCGATGCCCAGCAGTTCAAGGCGGAGGATCGTGACGCGCCTTGCGGGCCGGTCGACTTCGACGCCTTGGCGCGCCAGCTGATAAAGGCGCTGGCCCTTGTGTTTCAGGGCCGAGTACATCGGCGGGATCTGCGTTGACTCGCCTAGAAAACCTGCCGCCGCATGCCGGACGGCCGCCTCGTCGAGCGCCGGCACCGGTGCCTGCTCCACGACCTCGCCCTCGCGATCGCCGGTCGTGGTCCGTGCGCCGAGCGCGATGGTCACTTGATAGGTCTTGTTCGACTCGAGGAGCAGGCCACAGATCTTGGTGGCCTGCCCGAGGCAGATCGGCAGCAGGCCGCTGGCGAGTGGATCCAGGCTGCCGGTGTGCCCCGCCTTACGGGCGCGGAAGAGCCTGCGTACCTGTTGCAGGGCGGCGTTCGAAGTCATGCCCTCGGGCTTGTCGAGCAACAGGATGCCGTCGACATCCCGCCAGCGACCCGGCGGGTGCGGCGCCGGCATCGCGACGTCGGTCATTCCGGGTCCGGATCGCCGTCGTCGGTCGGCCGACGATCGCTTGCCACGGCGTCGTGGATCAATGCCGAGAGTCGTGCCGCACGCTCGACCGAATCATCCAGCCGGAAATCCAGTTCCGGGGCGACCCGCAGGCGCATCAGGCTGCGAACCTGGTGGCGCAGGAATCCGGCGGCATGGCGGAGCGCCTCGAGTGCGGCCTTCGGATCGCCGACGCCCGCGAACGGGGTGAAAAACACGTTTGCGTGAGTCAGGTCCCGCGACACTTCGACCGCGGTGATCGTGATCAAGCCGACCCTCGGATCCCTGACCTCGTGGCGGATCTGTTCCGAAAGCACGCGCTTCAGCTGCTCCTCGACCCGTCGCGCCCTTGGAAACTCACGCGGCATATGGGAACCTCCGATTCACTCCCGCATGAGGTGCGTTACGCGCGCGCAGTGGCGCGACAAGGCGCGAGCCGAAGTCCCATAGCCGGGACTATGGACGAGGCGAGCAACGCCGTCGGGCCACTGCCCGCGCGTAACCCTTCGGGAGCGGGCGATTTTCGTCCCTGGCGGCGTCGCTTGTCGCTCATGTATCGCGATACACATCGCTCCTCGCTTCTTGCCAGGGACGAAAATCGCACACGGTCGCGCCCATACGGGAGTAAATCGGAGGTTCCCGGTTCTCAGAGCTGGCGCGCGACCTCGATGCGCTCGAAGCACTCGATCTGGTCGCCGACCTTGACGTCGTTGTAGCCCTTGACGCCGATGCCGCATTCGGTCCCGGCGCGGACTTCGGCGGCATCGTCCTTGAAGCGTTTCAGCGATTCGAGTTCGCCCTGGAATATCACGATGTTGTCACGCAGCACGCGGATCGGGTTGTTGCGCCGCACATAGCCGTCGACGACCAGGCAGCCTGCCACCGTTCCAAACTTGCTGGAGCGGAAAACGTCGCGAACCTCGGCAAGGCCGACAATCTGCTCCTTGACCTCGGGCGCGAGCATGCCGGTCAGCGCCGCCCGGATATCGTCGATCGCCTCGTAGATGATGCTGTAGTAGCGCACATCGACGTTATGGTCGCGCTGCGCATCCCGGGCGGCCGCATCGGCGCGCACGTTGAAGGCCACGATCTGGGCCCGGGATGCCGCTGCCAGCATCACGTCGGACTCGGTCAGGCCGCCGGCGCCGCTCGAAATCACCTTGACCGCCACCTCATCCGTCGAGAGCTTTGTCAACGCATCACGCAGCGCCTCGGCCGAGCCCTGGACGTCAGCCTTGATCAGCAAGTTGACGGTGCCGGCCTTGCCTTTGCCCTCCTCGCCCATCTGCGAAAAGACGTCCTCGACCTTCTGGCTCGCCTGCTTCGCCAGGCGGACGTCGCGGAACTTGCCCTGTCGGTGCAATGCGACCTCGCGTGCCTTGCGCTCGCTGTCGACGGCGAGCAGTTCGTCGCCGGCATTGGGCGGGCTCGACAGGCCGAGCATCTGGACCGGAATCGACGGGCCCGCACCCTGCGTCTCGTGGCCGAGCTCGTCGAACAACGCACGCACGCGCCCGAACTGCTCGCCAGCGACGACCGAATCGCCGACCTTGAGCGTGCCGCGCTTGACGAGCACGGTCGCGACTGCGCCCCGGCCGCGTTCGACGCTCGCTTCCAGCACGACGCCGACAGCCGGCGCGTCGCGCACGGCCTTCAGTTCCAGCACCTCTGCCTGCAGCAGTATTGATTCGAGCAGCCGGTCGATTCCCGCACCGGTCTTGGCCGAAACGGGGACGAAAATGTTCTCGCCGCCCCATTCCTCGGCGATGACGCCCTCCTGCGTGAGCCCGTTGCGCACTTTTTCGGGGTCCGCATCATGCTTGTCGATCTTGTTGACCGCGACGACGATCGGCACGCCAGCCGCCTTGGCGTGCTGGATGGCCTCACGGGTCTGCGGCATCACGCCGTCATCGGCGGCGACCACCAGCACGACGATGTCCGTGACCTGCGCGCCACGCGCCCGCATCGCGGTGAATGCGGCATGGCCCGGCGTGTCGAGGAAGGTAATGACGCCGCGTGGCGTCTCCACGTGGTAGGCGCCGATGTGCTGGGTGATGCCACCGGCCTCGCCAGCCGCGACCTTGGTGCGGCGAATGAAGTCGAGCAGTGAGGTCTTGCCATGATCGACATGGCCCATGATCGTGACGATCGGCGGCCGTGGCAGCGCTTCGTCGGACGTCTCCATCCCGGCCTGCAGCTCCGCCTCGACCTGGTCGGCCTTCAGGATCTTGGCGACGTGGCCCATCTCCTCGATGACGAGCACCGCCGTATCCTGGTCGATCGGCTGGTTGATCGTCGCGATCACGCCCATGTTGAGCATGGCCTTGATCACTTCGTTGGCCTTGACCGCCATGCGCTGCGCCAGCTCGGCTACGGTGATTGTTTCGCCGACGCTGACCTCGTGCTGCATCGGCTGCGTCGGCAACTCGAATCCATGCTTGCGGTCGGCATCCGCCGATACCGCGCGCCGGCGCGATTCCGGACGGGCCCGGCCCTTCTTGTGGCGCGCCGACAGGCCGCCCGCGATGTGCAGCTCCTGACGCCCGTAACGCGGGCTCTTGTCGTCCTCGGCCGTCTTGCGGGATTTTTCCTCGCGTTGGCGGCGCTCCTTTTCGGCTTGTTCGCGCGCGCGCTGTTCCGACTCGCGCCGGGTCTGTTCCTCTGCCTGACGGCGCGAAGCCTCCTCTACCGTGCGTCGCTCGCTCTCCTCGCGTTCACGGCGCTGCTGCTGCTCGCGCTGCTCGATCTCCTGCCGCAGTTGCGCCTCGGCCGCCAGGCGCTCCGCATCCACCGCGTCGCGCTGGCGCTCGAGTTCCTCCTGCGCCACGCGCGCCTGCTCCTCGAGCACGTCGCGCTTGATGTAGGTGCGCTGGCGGCGCACCTCGACGCTGACCATGCGCGCCTTGCCCATCGGCGCGGCGACCCTGATCTCGCTCTGCGCCTTGCGACGTAGCGTGATCTTGCGCGGCGCGCCGCCGTCCTCGGCCTTGCCGTGCGCCTTGCGCAGGTGGGTCAGCAGTTCGTGCTTGGCATCCTCGCTGATCCGGTCCTTGGGCCCCTCGACCTTGATGCCGGCCTCCTCGAGCTGCGACAGCAGCTTGTCGACCGTGACCTTCAGGACTTCCGCGAATTGTTCGACCGTGACGTCGGACATCTCTGCTTACCTCTGTCCGGGCCTCAGGCCTGCCCGGCGTTCTCGAACCAATGGGCGCGGGCCGCCATGATCAGCTGCCCGGCACGTGCCGGATCCAGGCCTGGCACCGCTTCGAGCTCGTCCAGCGACTGCTCGGCCAGTTCGTCGCGGGTCCGGATGCCGCGCGCGGCCAGCTCGTAGGCCAGTTCCTTGTCCATGCCCTCGATCGCCAACAGGTCTTCCGCAGGCCCGGACTCGTCGGCCTTTTCCTCGCTCGCAATCGCCTGCGTCAACAGCACGTCGCGCGCGCGGTTGCGCAGTTCCTCGACGATCGTCTCGTCGAACTCCTCGATGCCCAGCAGTTCGCTGGCCGGCACATAGGCGACCTCCTCGATGGTCGAGAAGCCCTCCTGGACCAGCACGCTCGCGACGTCGTTATCCACGTCGAGCTGGGTCTTGAACATCTCGCGCAGCAGACCGGTCTCCTCGTCGCTGCGCTCGGTTGCCTGCTGCTCGGACATCACATTGAGGCGCCAGCCCGTCAGTTCGCTGGCGAGGCGTACATTCTGGCCGCCACGGCCGATGGCCTGCGACAGCCGGTCCTCGGTCACGGCGATATCCATCGAATGCGAGTCCTCGTCCATCACGATCGAGGTTACTTCGGCCGGTTGCATGGCATTGATGACGAACTGCGCCTGATTCTCGACCCACGGAATGATGTCGACGCGCTCGCCCGCAATCTCGTTGGAGACCGCCTGCACGCGCGAGCCGCGCATGCCGACGCAGGCGCCCACCGGATCGATGCGCGGATCCAGGCTCTTGACCGCGATCTTGGCGCGCGCGCCCGGGTCACGGGCTGCGCCGAGGATGTGGATCAGGCTCTGGCCCACCTCCGGCACCTCGAGCTTGAACAGCTCGATCAGGAAATCCGGCGACGTCCTCGACAGGAACAACTGCGGTCCGCGTGCCTCCGAGCGCACTTCGCGCAGCAGCGCCTTCAGGCGATCCTGCGGCCGCACGATCTCGCGCGGGATCATATGTTCGCGCGGCACGAAGCCCTCGGCATTGCCGCCGAGGTCGACGTAGACCCCGTGGCGGTCCACGCGCTTGACGATGCCGGAGACCAGCGACCCGACGCGATCCTTGTATTCCTCGACTACCTGGGCGCGCTCGGCCTCGCGGACCTTCTGCACGATCACCTGTTTGGCGGTCTGTGCTGCGATGCGCCCGAACACCACCGATTCCATCGGCACCTCGACGAAGCCCTCGATCGCGGCTGCCGGGTCGACGTCGATTGCGTCGTCGAAGCGCAGCTCGCGCTCCGGAAACTCGAGTTCGGTCGAGTCGTCTGCGAAGACCTTCCAGCGCTGGAAAGTCTTGTATTCGCCGGTCTTGCGGTCGATCTCGACGCGCACTTCGATGTCGTCGCCGTGCTTGCGCCGCGTCGCCGACGCGAGCGCCGCCTCGAGCGCCTCGAAGATGATCTCGCGCGCGACGCCCTTCTCGTTGGAGACGGCCTCGACGACTTCAAGGATCTGCTTGTTCATGTTTCAACCCACCAATCGCGCCTTGCTGATTCCAGAAAGCGGAAGTTTCCACTCCCGTCCGTCCACCTCGATTGCCACCATTCCACCCTCGACCGGCCCCAGCCGGCCGCGAAATCGCCGCCGGCCTTCAATCGGCTGCGACAGCTCGATGCGTGCCTCGCTGCCGACGAACCGCGCGAAGTGCGCCACGGTCCTGAGCGGCCGGTCAAAGCCCGGCGAGGACACTTCGAGCTGGTACTCCCGCTCGATCGGGTCCGCGGCATCGAGCGCCTTGCCGATCGCGCGGCTCGCCCGTTCGCAGTCGTCGAGCTGCACCGGGGCGCCGTCAGTCCGGTCAATGAACGCCCGGACCAGCGCGCGCCGGCTGGCCGGGCTGAACTCGATCTCCAGCAACTCGTAACCGAGTCCGGCCACCACCGGCTCCAGCAAGCCAAGCAACCTGTTCCTCACTCAGCCTCCGCAGGCCCCAGAAACGAAAAATGGGCACGAGGCCCATTTCCGGCGACCCGATCGCAACAAAAAGGCCCCGCGAGGGGGCCTCCTGATCGACCTACCGGTTCCGGGGGACCACGACCGGGCCTCGCTGCCCGGATCGCGGCGGCGTAAGCCACGCCCCCGACCGGCGCGCATGATAGCGCAGGGTCCCGGCCACCTCAACCTGCGAAGCGGCCGGCCACGGAAATTCCTGCGGTAGACTGCGACCGGTCACTCTTCGCTTCAGGGGCAGGATTGTGGGTCTTCCAGCCAAATTGACCTCCGTGCACAAGTGGATCGGCGTCGTCGTCGGCATCCAGATCCTGCTGTGGGTCGCCGGCGGCCTGGTCATGAGCGCGTTCCCGATCGAGCTGGTCAGGGGTGAGACACAGGCGGCCCGCATCGAGCCGACTCCGATCGGCGCAGATGAGCTCGGGATCGAGCTCGCATCGGCGCTCGCGACCACCGGCCCGGTCACTGTGCTCGCAACCGTGCGGGTCGCGGATCGCCTGTACCTGAGGGCGGATCGAGTCGGGCAACCGCCGGTCCTGATCGACGCACGCGACGGCCGCATAATCGAAGCCATCGATGAGGTCACCGCGCGCCTGGTCGCCGATCGCGATTTTACCGGGACCGGCCGTATCGTGGCTGCCGAACTGGCGGCTGAAACCGCGTCCGAATATCGCGGCGCGCTGCCGGTCTGGAGAATCCGGTTCGATGACGCGCGCAGGACGGCTATCTACGTGTCCCCTGCCACGGGCCAGGTTGTCGCACGACGCAACGATGTCTGGCGGCTGTACGATTTCTTCTGGATGCTGCACATCATGGACTACAAGGAGCGCGTGGACTTCAACCATGCGTTGCTGATCGGTGCCTCGGCGCTTGCGCTGGTGCTCGCGGCGAGCGGGTTCTGGCTGCTGTTCTACCGGGTGCGCCTGCGCCGATGAGCGCCGAGGACGGAATCCGGCGCCATTTCCGCACCTGCCACCTGTGCGAGGCCATCTGCGGCGTCGAGATCCGCCTGCGCGGGAACGAAATCCTGTCGATTCGCGGCGATCCCGATGATCCATTCAGCCGCGGCCACATCTGCCCGAAGGCCGTCGGCCTCAAGGACGTGCACGAGGATCCGGACCGGCTCAGGCACCCGGTGAAGCGCACGCCGGGCGGCTGGCAGCGCATCGGCTGGGACGAGGCGATCGACGAGGTCGCGCGGCGCATCGTCGCCATCCAGGCGGAACACGGCCACGATGCTGTCGCGCTCTACCTCGGCAACCCGACCGTGCACAGCTATTCGGCAGTGCTGTCGAGTGCCGTGCTCGCGCGCGCGTTGAGGACCCGTAATCGCTACTCCGCGACCTCGGTCGACCAACTGCCGCATCACCTCGCGGCCTGGCTGATGTTCGGCCACCAGTTCCTGCTGCCGATTCCCGACCTTGACCGCACCGACTACCTGCTGGTGCTGGGTGCCAACCCGATTGCCTCGAATGGCAGCCTGATGACGGCACCCGACGTTGCACACCGGCTGAAGGCGATTCGCGCACGTGGCGGCCGCATCGTCGTCGTCGACCCGCGGCGCAACGAGACCGCGGCGCTCGCCGATCGTCATCACTTCATCCGGCCCGGCACCGATGCCTTGCTGCTGTTCGCGATGATTCACGTGCTGTTCGACGAGGCGCGCGTCGCGCCCGGGCGGCTGCTGCCAATGACCGATGGCATTGAGACCGTCGAGCGCCTGGCGGGCCGGTTTCCGCCGGAAGCCGTGGCCGGCGCGACTGGAATCTCGGCAGCGGAAATCCGGACACTCGCCAGGGAATTTGCCGGCGCCGGGGCGGCGGCCTGCCATGGCCGCGTCGGCACCTCGACGCAGGGTTTCGGGAGCCTGTGCCAGTGGCTGATCCAGGTCCTGCATGTGCTGACCGGCAATCTCGACCGGCCCGGCGGTGCGATGTTCACGGCCCCGGCCTTCGATCTGGTCGCGCGCACGCAGGGAACCAGCCAGGCGGGACATTTCGACCGGCGCCGGACACGCGTGCGCAAGCTGCCGGAGTTTGGCGGCGAGTTTCCGGTCGCGACGCTTGCCGAGGAAATCGACACACCCGGTGAGAGACAGGTTCGCGCCCTCATCACCTCGGCGGGCAACCCGGTGCTGTCGACGCCAAACGGCGCAAGGCTGGAGCGCGCGCTCGGCGGACTGGAATTCATGGCATCGGTCGATTTCTACATCAATGAGACGACGCGCCATGCCCACATCATCCTGCCGCCGACCTTCGGCCTCGAGCGCGATCACTACGATCTCGTCTTTCACCTGCTCGCGATTCGCAACACGGCAAAATATTCCCTGCCGCTCTTTGAGCCGCCGCCCGACACGCGGCACGACTGGCAGATCCTGCAGGGCATCGCCGCACGCCTCGCAGTGCACGACCTGAAACGCCGGCCCGGCCTTGTCGATCGGCTGCGCTCGCGCTGGCTCACGCCCGAGCGAGTGCTGGCGCTGGGCCTGCGTTTCGGTCCGCGCGGCGCGGGCTGGAATCCACTGTCGAAGGGCCTCAACCTGTCGCGCCTGGCGCGCCTGCCGCACGGCATCGACTTCGGACCGCTGGAGCCTTGCCTGCCAGGAAGAATGGCCGTCGGCACGCGCATCCAACTCGCGCCCGAGCTGTTGGTGGCCGATGTCGAACGGCTTGCCCGGCAACTGCCGGCCACCGGAACCGGCCCTGCGCTGCAACTGATTGGGCGCCGTGACCTGCGCAGCAACAACTCCTGGATGCACAACAGCCATCGGCTCGTAAAGGGCCCGAATCACTGCACCTTGCTGATGCACCCATTCGATGCGGAGCGTCTTGGTGTCGCGGACGGTGGGCGCGTGCACGTGCGCTCGCGCACCGGTGCCATTGCCGTTGACGCCAAGGTGAGCGACGAGGTCATGCCCGGCGTCGTCAGCCTGCCGCATGGCTGGGGGCACGACCGGCCGGACATCCGGCTCGCCATCGCGAGCGCGCATGCGGGTGCCAGCATCAACGACCTGACCGACGAATTGGCCATTGACGCCGTGAGTGGCAATGCCGCCTTCAGTGGCGTCGCCGTGACGGTCGAGGCCTTGGGCGCTTGATGTCGGAGATCCGGATGAAACATGCGCTGGTGTTGACTGGCCTGCTGGCGGTCGCGGCAAACGCCGCCCACGCCGAAGTGACGCCCGCGGATCTCGATGCCGCGGTCGCCGCACTCGAGACGCGCGTGATCGAATGGCGCAGGGACTTCCACAGTCATCCGGAGCTCGGCAACCGCGAGTTCCGGACCTCGGCCAAGGTCGCGGAGCACCTTCGTTCGCTCGGGCTCGAGGTCCGGACCGGCATCGCTCACACCGGCGTCGTCGCGGTGCTGCGCGGTGCGCGACCGGGGCCCACGATCATGCTGCGCGCCGACATGGACGCGCTGCCGATCACCGAACGCACCGACGTGCCATTTCGCTCGAACGCGACGGCCGAATTTCGCGGCCGGCAGGTCGGCATCATGCACGCCTGTGGCCACGATGCCCACACGGCGATCCTGATGGGAGCCGCTGAAGCGCTGGCGGGACTGCGCGATCACCTGGCCGGCACGGTCCTGTTCGTGTTCCAGCCCGCGGAGGAAGGCGCGCCGGAGGGCGAACAGGCTGGCGCGCCCCTGATGATTCAGGAGGGCCTGTTCGAAATCGCGAAGCCCGACGCCATCGTCGGCTTGCACGTGGGTTCTTCGATGCACACGGGAACGGTTGGCCTGCGACCCGGGCCGATGATGGCGGGATCGGATTTCTTCCGCATCGTCGTGACCGGCCGCCAGAGCCACGGCTCGCGGCCCTGGGCGGGCGTCGACCCGATCGTGACAGCCGCGCAGATCGTCAATTCGCTGCAAACGGTGGTGAGCCGGCAGGTTGACATCACGGCGCTGCCTGCGGTCGTCAGCATCGGCGCGATCAACGGTGGCGTGCGACACAACATCATTCCTGAGAGCGTCGAAATGCTCGGCACGATGCGGACCTTCAGCCCCGCAATGCGCCAGGACATCATCGATCGCATCCAGCGCACCGTCGAGCACGTCGCCGCGGCCAACGGAGCGAGTGCCACCTTTGAACTGGATCCCGCTCCGAATGCGGCCGTCGACAATGATCCGGTGCTGACTCAGAGGGTCGTCGCGTCGTTACGATCTGCGCTCGGCGACGATTCAGTCAAGGCGATCGGCCTGCAGACGGTAGCCGATGATTTTTCCTACTACGCCCGCCAGGCGCCAAGTGTCTACTACTGGGTCGGCATCACGCCGCCCGGGCAGGACCTGCGCACGGCGCCGGACAATCATTCCGACCGATTCTACGTGGACGAGAGCGGCATCATCGTCGGCCTGAGGTCCATGCTGCACGTCGCCGTCGACTATCTGCAGGGCGTGGCGCCCACCAAGAGTCCGTGATTGCGTTCAAGCAACAATACGGGTCCTGGACCCGTCAACAAGGGGAGACTGACGATGAAAACACTTTCGATTGCGGCGGTCGCTGCGACGCTGACGCTGGTGGGTTCGGCGCAGGCCTTTGAGGTCTACACCGACTACACGCCGAGCAAGGAGGTCTGGAACGTCACGATGGTGCGTGTGAGTCCGAACCGCGTGGACGATTATCTCGAGGGGCTCAAGCAGACCTGGGCGCCTGGCTGCGAAATCGCCAAGAAGCACGGCGCGTTGCTCGATTGCTTCATTTACTTGAGCGAAACCACCGCGACTCGCGACTTCAACATGCTGCTCGTGATGAAGCTCCCGAGTGGTGCGGCATCAGACCCGAATGCCGACCTGTTCAAGAAGATCCAGGCCGAGACGCGTGCTCAACTGGCGCAGGACAAGCAGGACAAGCTGGTCGAAGGCTACGAAGAGATGCGCTCATTCTGGGGCGAAATGAACTTCCGCCGGATCGACTTCAAGTAAACAGCTAGTGAGTAGCGGCTCCGGCAGTCCGGCCGGAGCCGCCCAGCAGGTAGACCGCAAAGCTTCCGAGCCAGTGACCGCCCTCGTAGTGCTCGCCGGTCACGGCGGGCAATGCGGCATCGGCATGGCGTCCAGCGGTCGCGACCAATGATGCGTACCGTGGATCGGACTCGGGCAGTCCCGACGCGATTCCCAGCAACATCCAGGCACGGCTGAGATTCAGGCCGTCCAGGTGCGCGAGCTTCGGATCCGCCCGGTCCGTTACGACGGCCGGTGGCAACCAGTCGCGGTCTGGATCGCGCGGGATGCCGGGCATGAATCGCCTGAGCCAGCCGGCGTACTCCCCGGCCAACAGCACGCGTCGCATCAGGTCCGCCTCCGCCAGGCACGGGGACAGGAAATCCTCGCCGGACGGCTCGTACTGCAACGGACAATCCACGTCAGCCAGGTAGTACGCACGACTGCGCTCATCGATCAGCGCCTGCATTGCGGTATCGCCTGACACCACGGACCAGTCACGGATCAGGCCAAATGCAAAGGCAGTCTGCGAGTGCTCACCGACCCGGATCGGATATCGGAGCTTTGGCAGCCAGTTCCGGATCCGCTCCGCCGCCTCGACTTCCAGCGGACGCAGAGTGATTGCCCAGCGTTGCGCGTCCACATCCGGCCAGCTGCGCAATTCCGCCGTCAGTTGCAGCAACCAGGCAATTCCGTAAGGTCTTTCAAAAGATGCCCGTCCGGCACCGCGCAGGTAGGCGACCTCCGCCGCAACATTCGTCTCGGTGAAACTGGCGTCAAGGGCGGCCCTTGCGGCGGTAGCGAAGCCGGACTGCGGATAGAGTCTGGCAAGCCTCGCCAGCAGCCAATGGCCATGCACGGCTGAATGCCAGTCGAAGCAACCGTAGAAAACCGGCGTCAGTTCGCGTGGCGGATGCAGGTCTGCATCGCTTGCGAGCACGTGCGAAATCTTGTTCGGATATTCGAGGTGCGCGCAGACGAGCGCGAGTTTGGCGAAGCGGCCGGCCGCCTCGACTTCCAGCGACGGCGGCGGCGGCACCGGGGCTTTCCCACAGCCGGTGGCCGTGAAAAGAATCACAAGAATCGCCAGGGTCCGCATCACCGGCCACTGTATCGCAGCCAGCCTGCTAGGATCGAGCCTTGGTGACACGGACAGCCACACGCGCATTGGGGTCGCTCGAGCGGATTGCACGCCGCTACGGCGCGGGGCTGCCCGGACAGAAGCTCGCGCTGCTGGCAGTCCTCGCTGACGCCCGGCTGGAGTCGGCCAGCCAGTTGCGGCGGTTGCACGAACTCCTGTGCTTCCTGAACGCCTATCCCGACGATCGCCGGGTCCGCAGCCGCGTGCGCCGGATGTTGCAGGCGTTCAGCCGCCGGCCGGACTTGCAGAGGCGCCGCGATTCATTGGCTGGCAGCGGCATCGCCGGCACTGACACGCCGTATCGTTTTTTCTGGCCGACCGCGCACTGGATTTCGCAGCACTGGCCCGGCGCCCTGGTGCTGGACCGCGATGACGAGGAAGCGATCCGCGAGATCCTCGCGGCGCTACCGACATTGCTCGAGCCGGCGCAGTCAGAGTGGCTGATCGGTCAGCATCCGACCGACCTTGCGCCATTCGATCGCCTGGTTCCGCGCGGCATGACCGACGCCGATTTCCTGATCAGCCTGATCGCCGGCATGCCCGGCGACGATTTCAGTCGCGAGGCTTTCGGCGATCGTCTCGACCTGTCGTACGTGCTGCGCGCCGGACCGGATACGCCCGAACGCACGACCGCACGATTCGACCGGGCGGATGTCCACTTTCAGGATTCTGGCCTGCAGGCTGGGTATCCCGACCTGCGGGCCGAGGCGAAACGCAAGCCGCTGCATGTCCGGGCGCTGCGCCGCAACGATGCACGAGCCGCAATCCGGCTCGCGCGCGTGTCCATGATCACTCGCGAACGCGACATTGCCGCGTTTCAGTTCGCGAATCCCGGCGATGTTTTCCTGGTCGACGACGGCCGCGGTCTCGCGTTCGCGGTGATGGGCGTGATCCCCGCGCGGCGCGCTTTGCTTGCGGCAACCTACACGGCGCTGACCCTGAAAAACGGCGTGCCGATCGGCTATATCCAGGTCGAGGTGCTGGGGCGACACGGGGCATTGTCGTTCAACACCTTCGAAGCGTTTCGGGGCGCCGAGGCGGCGCGCGTCCTCGCGCGCTTCATCGCGGCCTCCCGTCGGCTGTTCGGCCGCACCGATTTCAGCGTCGAGCCGTACCAGCTGGGCGCCGGCAACGAGGAAGGAATCGAATCCGGCGCGTGGTGGTTCTACCAGCGGCTGGGGTTTCGCCCGCGCGCGGGGCGGGCGCGCCGCATCGCGGCGCGCGAGCTCGCGAGGCGCACCGCCAACGGCCGTTATCGAAGCTCGCCCCGCACGCTGCGTGCGCTGGCGCAATGGCACCTGTTCTATTCGCTCGATCCAGGGCGCCAGGCGGAGTTGCCACGGATCCACCACTGGCTGGCGGCCGCAACCGACGCGACGCGCCGCTACGGGCAGCGGGAACCGGATGCGCGACGGGACGCGGCCACCGCGGATGCACTGGCACGGCTGGGGCGGGCAAGGGCACCACGCCTTGCAGCCGCGCAATGCGCGATGCTTGAGCGTTGGACTCCCCTGATCCTCGCGTTCACGGCGCAGGGTCGCTGGAACGCCGGCGATCGAAAGCGGCTGCTGCGACTCATCCTGGCCAAGGCCGGGCGCAGCGAGCGGGGCTTCCTGCAACAGTTGCTGCGCCACGCGCGCCTACGGGCGTTACTGGGCTGCTGAGTGGATTCTTGCGCAGCGGCGCGCCGACGGCTACTCCGCGACCCGCGCGCCGACAATCGTGATGCGGAATTGCTCGCTGCTCTGGAAAGGGCCCAGTCCGGTCGCGACCTGGGTCTGCTGGCCGCCGGCCAGCGTGCTGTTGAGTTGACGCCGGAACTCACGCGTCTGGCCACCGGCGTTGAGGTATTGCACGGCGATTGCCAATCCGGTGACGGCGGCTTTGGTCGGGTTTGCAATCGTGACGAGCAACTTGCCGCCGGCATCAAGCGTCGCCTGCTTGCGCAGATATTTCTCGGGATTCCCAGGCAGTTCCAGCTTCATCAGCGAAAGCGTCGCCGCCTCGCCGATCGGGCCCTCGGCGCCGGCGGCCGCCGCGAAATACTGCCGCGCCGCGTCGTATTGGCGGGCCCGCAGCGCAATGTTGCCGAGCGAGTAATAGGCCGGGCCGGTCGGCAACAGCTTCAGGCTTGTCTCGAGGTCACGGCGGGCCGATTCGTCATCATTCTGGCGTTCCGCGACGAGCCCGCGTTGCAGGTGGTAATAGAAGAATCCGTCGTTGCGCTGGATCGCGGCGGTATAGGCCTCCCGCGCCGGAGCCAATTTCTTCTGCACCAGCAGTGCATCGCCCTTTAGGGCATGAAAGTGCCCCTCGCCTGGCGCCAGGCGAATCGCCTGCTCAGCCTTGCCGAGCGCGACATCGGGGTGCTTGTCGGCGAGCGCCTTGCGTCCCGCATCATAGGTGTCGTAAGCCTGCTTCGCGCGCAGCGTGCGCGCCAGCGCCGCGCGATATCGCTCAATTCCCAATTCGCCGGCCTGCGGCAAGCCAGCGACCTTGCGGCGATTCGCATCGAGCCGCTCCGGCGACGGTGGGTGACTCGCGAACATCCCCGATAGCCAACTTGCGTCCTTGCGGTCATTCAGGCGCACGAAGGTTTCCTGCAGGCTGACCGCACCTTGTGTGTCATAGCCGGCGCGCTTCATGTAGTCGATCCCATAACGATCGGCCTCGAGTTCCGCCTCGCGGCTGTAGCGCCGCGTCAACAGCTGGGCTCCGATGCCGGCGCCGGCCAGGTAGATGTTGCGATAATCGCTGTCGTGGGTTGCGACCTGGGCGGCAATCAGCCCGCCCTGAAGCAGCATGCCGCGGCTCATCGCCTGGGCGGAATGGCGAGCGGCCGCGTGCACGATTTCGTGGCCCAGCACGGCGGCCAGTTCCGACTCGGACTTGAGCTCGGTCAGCAGGCCGCGATTGACGGCGATCTTGCCGCCCGGCAGCGCCCAGGCATTGGGAATCGAATTGTTGAGGACCGCGAATTCGTAGGGGAGCTTGCGGTCGCTGACCGCCGCCAGCCGCTGCCCGACCCCTTGCACGTAGGCCGTCAGTCCCGGATCCAGGCGCTGGTCCCCGCCCTCGGACTGGCGCATCGGCGCGAAGTTCTTCTGCCCGATCTGCAGTTCGGTGCCCTCGCCCACCAGCATCAGCTCGCTCTTGCCGGTCACCGGATTGGTGGCGCACGCCGCAAGGAGCGCGAGTGCGATCAGGGTCAACGTTGTTCGACAACGGCTGGCGGGGCGCATGGTGCATGCTTCCTGACGCGGCCGATATCCGGCCTGTGCCAGCATTATCGCCATCGCAGGCAGTCAATGAAAACGCGCTTCGCGGCTCGCGCCGGAGGCGTCTCACTGGCATCAGAAACAAAAAACCCCGGCGCGGGGCCGGGGTTTCGTCGTCAATCGAGGAGTGTCACGCCCGGAGTGGCTTTCTGCGCCGCGACAGGCCGATGCCAAGCAGCCCGAGACCCAGCAACCCGACGGTAGCCGGCTCAGGGACCGAGACCTGCGTGATCAGGTCCTGGCGATCAGCCAGGTTCGGATTGTTGACGAGGACCACGAGGCCACCGGCCATTGGTCCACTACCGTTCAACTGATTGATCCAGCCCTGCGCCAGTGTCGCGATGCTTCCGCTGGCCAAGCGGAATGCACCGGAAGTGACGTCCATGTTGGTCGTCCCGTATGCCAACTCCCACAGCGCAACCTGGAAGGCTGCGGCGGTACTGTTGTCGACGACCGAACTGCGGAAGCGACCCCAGAGTTCACTGATCAGTGCCTGATTGTACGAAGCACCGCCAACTGTCTGAACGCTATATGGATTCGAGAATGGCGTCAGGTAGACGTCCGGCTCGAGGCAGAAGCTCAGGAATTGCGTCCACGTCGTGGTCGCGGTTGGCGCCACGTGCTGATAATCCAGCACGAAAAGACCCGCACTTGCGCCTCGCCAGCTGCCGCCGTTCAAGCTGAACGACACGCCAGCAAACAGGCCATTCGGGTCGGAAGGAACGGGCGAAGGAGTAAATGCGCCCCCGCTAGCGTTGCCAACATTGACGGTATCGCCGACCGTCAGCGGCAGAGCCAACGCCGCCGTGGCTACAAAGATGCCCGCCACCGCCATTGCCGCCGTCACCCACTTGCGCATCTGCATCACTCCTTGGCCGAATAGTCGCCTACACCATAGAATAATGCACGGATCGGGCCAACTACTGATATTCATTATATAACAGCCACTTGTGGAACTCTGAAAGTAGCTGTTACTCGTGCGCGAACGCCGGGTGTCAAACAATCCGACAGTGCGCAAACGGCTTATGTCATTACCGCCGGCGCCTCGCAAAGGGGAATGTATTCGCATGAGCGCCGGGTCCCACAAACAGAAACCCCGGCGCTGGGCCAGGGTTCCTGAATCGACTACTGCAAAAGACTACTGCGCGGCTGGCGCTTCGCAGCACGCGGGCGGAGTCAGCGTGTACCCCAACTGCAACTGCCAGTCGAGCACGTCGAAGTACACCAGTTCCTCGGCGATCTTGCCGTCCTGGTAACGAACAAACGTGGCTCCCGAGAGCTTCACGCTTTTCCCGGTAGGCGGCGTCGCACCCGGGCCGGTGTTCGTGCCGGTGAAGGTCCAGAGATGAAACGACCGATCCTGCATGAAGTGGCTCTCGTCGAGGACCACCTTGGTATCGGGATAAGCCGTCCGCAAGTCGATCATGACTTTCTTTTGAGCTGCGATGCCATCGGCACTCATGCCACCTGACGAGCGTCGTTTCAAATCCGCTGTCATCGTCGCGTCGAGCCCGTCGAGGTTTCCCTCGTTCCACCCTGCGATGTAAGCGTCCATCGCGGGCTGATACTGAGCGGCGTAATCGGGCGGAGCGGGAGCAGCGCACCCGGCCAGCGAAAGCAGACCGACCGCAAGAATAAACGGTTGCTTAATCATATGTTTACCCCTATTTCTTGATGTTACTTTGAGCCCGGCCGGCGGTCGCCTCGCGGCGCCACTCCGTGGAAGGCCGGCAGGGAATTTCCACGCAACTCTACGCCCCACTTGAGCCATACGCATAATCGCGCCCTGTTCGGTCGCTACTTCGCCGCCTGCGCCGCCAGCTCGATCGAGCGTCTCGGGTTCATCAGCTTGATGGTTCGCTCCCCCGCCTGCTTGGCGTCCGCGCCATCCACGATCAGCTGCTTCACCTGCGCCACGGTCAGGCCGTGGTGCAGGGCCCAGAGCTTGGCGGCAAGATTGGTGACGTTCGGCGCCGCCATGCTGGTGCCGCTGTACTTGAGGCGCGCACCGCCCGGCACGTAGCTCTCGACTTCGAAACCGTTGGCGTAAACGTCCGAATTGCCGAAACTGGTGAAGGAAGTCTCGTCCCCCGCCTGGTCCACGGCACCCGCGACGATGATGTTCGGAAGCTCGAAGGAACTCGGCATGAACTCGTCGAAAGCCACGTTGCCGTCGGAATTGCCGGCCGCGATCACGAACAAGGTCTCGGGTGCATCGCGCAGCGCCTCGTACAGCGCCTTGTAGCCGATGTCGTAGATGCGCCGGGCGAGTGCGCGGCGTTCCTCGGGCGTGCCGGGGGCGCCGGTCTGCTCGAGTGCCGACTCAATGTCCTCGAGGCTGCCGCCCCAGCTCATGTTGACCACCTTGACACCCTGCTCGACGAAGTAGTCGACCGTGCGCACCATGGCCGCGGCGTCCTTGTAAGACTGCGCGATGGTCGGCCGGTCGCCGATGATGCGATGGTCGAAGGTGATGCGTGCCGCCATCAATTGCGCGACGGGGTTGCCGGCGGTGGCGATGCCGGCGACGTGGGTTCCGTGCGAATAGTTCCCATAGGCGCTCAATCCCTCGACGAAGGGCTGGTAGTCGTCCTTCGGCAGTGACGACAGCTTGCGCTTGAGTTCGCTGGCCTCCTCGCTGTCCACGTTTGCCCGTACGTCGCTCAGGCCCTTGGAATACTGCTGGAACTGCAAGGGCGCCGCGACCAGCGTCTTGATCGGGAACAGCAGGTCGGTGGTGTAATCGCTGTACAGCGTCCAGCCGATGCCACCGACGTCGTCCACGAAACCGTTGCCGTCGTCGTCCTTGCCGTTAGCAGCCGTCTCCTTTGCATTCGCGAAGGCCTGCCGACCGAGCGCCTCGATGGCGAAGTCCACGCCCGAGTCCCACACCGCGACCCGCACCGGCGTCGGATTGTCGGCTGCGTTGAGCGCGACGTCCCGCGCTGCCCAGATGTCGGGCTTGAGTAATTCCTTGTGGGCGTCGACCACCGCAGCGTAGGCGGCATGCAGCGTCTCCTTGGCGGGGACCACGACGGACAACGTGAAGGCGGCGCCGAGGATGTTCTCGGCGAGCTGCTGGCTCAGCTGGCCGCTCTCTGCCGCGGGCGGATCGAGCGAGGTCTCGAGGTTGCCGATCACCAGCCCCTCGGAGATGTATTCGAGGTAGCCCTTGGTGCCCTGCAGGTCGTCCTGCACCACGTCCCATGGCAACGCCGCGAGCGCGGCCTCGAGACTCGAACGCAGCGTGGCGTCGAATGCGTCGGCGGGACCCTGGCGCGCCGCGGCAACCGCCTCGGTGATGCGGCCGCTGGTCAGTTTCGCCGAGGGCTTCTCCTGCATCTCGCGCACGATGCCGACCTGATTGCGCGCCTCGGCGTAGTCGCCCCTCAGCATCGCGATGGTCAGCAGCGTGCCGTGCATGCGGCGCACAGCCGTCACGTCCTGAATGTCGTAAGTCGCGAGGTCGGAACGGATGTCCTTCTCGATGGCCGCGGCCAGCGCCTTGACAGCGGCTGCGTCCCTGACCATCACACTCGGCTTGACCGGCAGCGCGTAGCTGTAAGTCGGCAGGTCCGACAGGCGGGTGATCACTGTCTTGGTCCCGGTCGCCGCTTCGACAGGCGATGCCAGGGTGAAGGCCGCTGCTGCAACAGCCAGGTAGGCGGGTAAGCAACGCAGGAATGCGTACATCACAAGTGACTCCTGGAAATCGTTTCGCGCGACCGGTGGGAACGGTTGCATATGCTAGCAAAGCTCAAGGCGCTTGTGCCGCCGCGTACGCGCTGATGGCGATCATGTCGTCCAGTGTCAGTTGCGATACCACCGGCCTCATCAGCGCGCTCTGTGCGCCGCCGCGTACGCCCTGCTGCATGTCATACAACTGCCGGAACAGATAGCTTGGCGAACGGCCGGCCAGCCCCGGTATCGAGCCGAGGCCACGCAGATCGTCGCCGTGGCAAGTGCCGCAAGCCGTGCTCTCGTCGCCGCCGTTGGTAACCAGGGCCTTGCCGCGCTCGATGCTGCCCGGCGGCACGTAGGCGATGAACGGTGACCTGGCGTCGCGCAGCTCGGTGCGCTCGAGATCCTCCGGGATCTCGATGATGCGCGTTTTGGGGACCATGGCTGCTTCGATCACCTTGATCCAGGGCTTGGGCTTCAGCGTCGCAAAGTACTCTGCAGCGCTGCGTACCTCGGCGTCCGTCGCGGCCTTTGCCACAGTGATCATGAAATTGACCGGCAGGTCTGCCGGCTCGGAGCTCTTGCGTGCCCCGCTCTTGAACTCCGCCACCTGCTGAATGATGTAGTCCACCGGCAGGCCCGCGAGACTGGAGTTCTCCGGACGCCCGAGGCCATTCGGAAGGTGACAGTACCCGCAGGCGTATACCCCTGGCTTCCTGCCGATGGAGACGATGTCCGGCGTCTTCGGGTGATCGTCGGGATGCCAGTCGGGCGCCGCGAACAAATCGCGGATCTGCGACAGCGTGAAAGTGGCCGCGCTGCCCGGCACCTGCCTGGGCTTGCCGTCATCGGCGACCGGCTGCGTGCCGGGAGGATTGACCGGATAGGCCCAGTACGGCGGCGCGTCAGCGGCAGACACCGGGACGGCGACGGCAAACGCAATCATCAATACGAGCGCCAGCCGTCTGAATCGGGTCTTCACCCGATCATGCTCCCATATTGGTCTTCTTCGACGCTAGCTGCGGGAGGTGAGAGCCTCGTGAATGGCTTGCGCGGCGCGCTTGCCGGCACCCGCCGCCAGGATCACCGTCGCCGCACCGGTCACCGCGTCGCCACCGGCGAATACGAGCGCCTTCGAAGTCAGGCCCGTCTGCTCGTCTGCCACGAGGCAACCCTTCTGGTTCGTGAGCAGGCCCGAGGTCGTGCGGGTCAGCAAGGGATTCGGCGTCGTCCCGATCGCGAGGACCACGTTCTCCACCGGCAGCACGAACTCGCTGCCCTCGATCGGCAGCGGGCGCGCACGTCCGGATGCGTCGGGCGGACCGAGTTTCATCTTCTGGCACCTGAGGCCGCTGACCCAGCCGGTCCCGTCATCCAGGATTTCAAGCGGATTCGCGAGCCAGTGGAACTTGACGCCCTCCTCGATCGCGTGGTGGTACTCCTCGACGCGGGCGCCCATTTCCTTCTGGCTGCGCCGGTAGACGATCATCGCCTCCTCGGCGTTCATGCGCAGCGAGGTGCGCGCGGCATCCATCGCCGTGTTTCCCGCTCCGATCACGGCCACGCGCTTGCCGACACGCATGGGCGTGTCGGCCGCCAGCGTCTCATAGGCGCGCATCAGATTGATGCGCGTGAGGTACTCGTTCGCGGACATCACGCCGTTCAGGTTTTCGCCCGGGATGCCCAGGAACTGCGGGAGTCCTGCGCCGGTCCCGATGAACACGGCCTTGTAGTCCAGCTCGTCGAATAGCTGATCGAGCGTCAGCGTCCTCCCGATAATGACGTTGCAAATGATCTCGACGCCCATCGCCTCAAGCAAGCCGATCTCCCAATCGAGGATCGCCTTCGGCAGCCGGAACTCCGGAATGCCGTAGCGCAGCACCCCGCCCGGCACATGCAGCGCCTCATAGATCGTGACCGGGTAGCCAAGCCGCGCGAGTTGACCGGCGCAGACGAGACCCGCAGGGCCGGCCCCGATGATGGCGATCTTCTCCTTGCGCGTGAGCTGTGCCGCGACCGCGGGCGGCTGCGTGCGTTCCCAATCGGCGACGTAGCGCTCAAGGTGGCCGATCGCCACCGGGCTGAAACGTTTGACCATGCTGCACTCGGCCTCGCACTGCGACTCCTGCGGGCAAACGCGCCCGCAGATCGCGGGCAACGGGTTCGCCGTGCGCAGGATCTTTGCCGCAGAGGCCATGTCGCCGATCGCCACTGCGTGGATGAACTCCGGAATCGGGATCTTCACGGGGCAGCCGTCGACGCACACCGGGTCCTGGCAGCGCAGGCAACGCTCGGCCTCGAATGTGGCATGGAATTCGGTATAGCCCTCGTTGACTTCCTGGAAGTCGTGCGCCCGCACCTGCGGCTCGCGCACCGGCATCGGTGTCTTATCGGCGCGTTTGACTGGCATTACCCTGCCTCCCTAGAGCAGTGGGTGCTCGTGCATCGCCTTGATCCGCGCCCAGCGCCGGTCGGTTTCGGCCTGGATGCCGTGGACGATCTCGGCGTTTGCCGGTTGGAGGAGATGGCGGGTCTTGCCCATGAGCTTGAGCCAGTCCGACACGGGCAGGCGGCGGCCGATCGCGTCGGGATCATAGGTAACCGTGGTGTGGCCATGCTCGATCTCGTATAGCGGGAAGAAGCAACTGTCGATGGCCGCTTGCAACACCGGCTGCGCCGCGTCGTCCGTCGTGCGCCAGTTGAGCGGGCAGCAGGACAGGATCTTTCCGTACACGAGCCCCTCGTTCTTTGCATACCACTGGGCTTTCGCGACCTTGCGCATCAGGTCCTCGGGATAGCCCTCGCTCGCGGTGAATACAAATGGCAGATGGCACGCCGCGAAAATCTGCGCGGTATCCTTGTGGTGGTAGCGCTTGCCCGGCAGGAGCCTGCCGACCTCGCTGGTGGAGGTGCGGTGGCCGAACGGCGTCGAATACGAGAGCTGCGCGCCGGTATTCATGTAGCCCTGGTTGTCGTACTCGAGGATCATCATCCGGTGGTTTCGGTTCGCCGTGCCGATCGCCGGCCCCATGCCGATATCCATGCCGCCGTCACCGGAAACCATCACGAAGGTGATGTCCGTCGAAGCCGGCAGCTCTCCGCGCCGGACCCGCTCGTGGCACATCTCGACGAGTCCCGAAAGCGTCGCCGCGCCGTTCTGGAACAGGTTGTGGATGTAGTTGATCCGGTGCGCTGTCGACGGGTAGCCGGTCGTCACGACCATGGCGCAGCCCGTCTGGAACAGCACGACGATGTCGCCCTCGAGCACGTTGTAGACCTGATGCAGCGTCGGGAAGGCGCCACAGCCCGGGCATGCGCCGTGTCCCGGCCCGATGCGGTTCGGCACTTCCGTCATCTTCCACAGCGGCTGGAACTCGACCTCGAGCCTGCCGGTCGCCTCGTTGCGGTGCACCTGCGCCATGCCGCGCGAGACTTCGGCCGCCGTGATCGGCGGTAGTCCGGTCGGCGGCCTGCTATCGGGCCTGCCGGGCGTGGCGCCATGATAGGCAAACGCCGTCGTGACCCGCCCCGACTGTGCCGCGGCAAGCGCCTGCTCGAAAAACTCCTTCGCGTCGGCCGCGTAGAAATCCTTGCCGCCGAGGCCGTAGATGCGCGACAGCACCCGGGTGTCGTTATCCGGATCGATCTGGATCGCGGCCCGCACCTCGAGTGACAGGTTGCCGCCACCCGCTCCGTAGGAATCCGCGCGATCCCCGATGGTCGCGGCCCGCACGCGCTTGAGCGCCCGCCGGAACTCCTCCGCCGGAAACGGCCGCAGCACATTGGGCGAAAGCACGCCGACCTTGGCACCCTGCGCGCGCATCTGGTCGGCCGTCTCCTTGGCCGTTTCGGCGGCGGAATTGACCAGCACCGTGGCAATCTCCGCGTCGTCCATGCGATAAGCGTCGAGCATCGGGTAGGCCCGGCCGGTCATCCGCCCGAGCTCGGTCAGCACCTCGGGGATCACGCGCCGCGCGGCTTCCATCGCCTGCGAGAGCTGGACCTTGTTGTTGATGAGGTCCGGGTCGTTCATGTACGGACCGAAGGTCGCAGGGTGCGCGGTGTCGAGCGGCGTGGGGAATTGCGGCCGCTCCCCGAGAAATTCGCGGATTGCCGCAGGGTCGTCGAAGACCTGGATCCGGCGCTTCTGGTGGCTCGTGAAGAAGCCGTCGTATGCGACGATGACCGGCAGCCGCACGTCGCGATGCTCGCCGATCTTCACCGCGGCGAAGTTCAGGTCATACACCGCCTGCGGGTCGCGGGCGCACAACATGATCCATCCGGTGTTGAGCGCGTAGTAGATGTCCGAGTGATCGCCGCGGATGTCGAGCGGCCCGGAGACCGTCCGCGCCGCGATGTTCAGCACCATCGGCACGCGTGTACCCGCCTGGACCGGCAGTTGCTCGAGCGCGAATAGCAGACCCTGCGAACTGGTGGCGTTGAGCACCCGGCCGCCGCCAAGGGCAGCGCCGTAGCAGATCCCGGCGGCGCCGTGCTCGCCGTCGCCCGCGACCATCACGATCTCGTGCGCGCCTTCGGCTTGCATTTTTGAGAGATTTTCAGCGACCTCGGTCGAGGGCGTGATCGGGAAGTAGCCCATCAGGTGGAAACCAATGTCGCGCGCCGCGAGCGCCGCGGCCTCGTTGCCGCTCATGAATTCGAGCTTTTGCTGCACGGCATCAACGCGGCGGGCGCTGGCGGCGCGAAGAGGAGTGGTCAGGGACCGGGTTGACATGGTGTCCACCTCATCCGATCAAATCCGGGAACAGCGGCACACGCAGCCGATCGGCGAGACCGGCCGTTTCCGTCTCCTTGGTCAGCGCGGCGGTCGGGCAGGATTCCACGCAGCGCAGGCAGCCCTTGCAATAGCGATAGTCCACACCCATCAGTTCCCGCTCATACTTGCCGCCTTCCTCGCCCTCACCCCAGACCAGGCAGTAGTCGGGGCAGACGAGATCGCACAAGCCGCAGTGGATGCACTTCTCGCGGTCGAGAACCGGCAGCCAGCCGGTGCGCGACGCCGAGAGGTCGTTCCACACCATGTTGCCCGGCTCGGGCACGATGCCGCCGACCGGCTGCGTTTGATAGCCCCAGGCCGGCTCGGCACGGGCGACCGGCAGATCGCCCTCGGCACGACCGACACCGACCAGCGTCTCGAAATCCGTGGCGCCGCGCCGGAACGCGCGCGTGTTGGACGCGACCGCCTCCGGGTGCCTGCCGGCGAACTCTTCGGAGAGCGCTTCAAGGATCTGGTCGGCGTCGAGGAATGGGAACGCGCCGGCCAGCGCTCCGAGCAGCACCGCATTGGGGCGCGAATTCTCCTGCATCGCAATCCCGAGGGCGTCCACGCGGATCACGTGCGCGGTGCTTGGCAGCGCCGCGAGTTCCACCGGGACGAGACCCGGCGGCGCGTTATAAACGAGTGTGCCGTCGCTGACGAGTCCGGCAAGCGTCGCGGGGTTGTGCAGAAGCGCCGCGTGGAAGACCACGATGGCGTCGGGAACCTCGACCGGCGCGCTCGTGCGGATCGGCCGATCCGTGGGCCCCAGGCGCACGAATGAGCGCACCAGCGAACCCTTTTTCTCCGACCCGTACGAGGAGAAGTGGGCACCGTTCAGCCCCATCCTGACCACGGCGGCCGTCGCCAGCACTTTGCCTGCCGCGTGGGCGCCGAGGCCCCCGATCGACTCCAGCCGGATCTCGAAGAACCGGTCGGGATGCGGCAACTGCACGACTTGCACGTTCGGGCGCATCTCCGCAGGGGACTCGGGAAGCTCCAACCCGACGCACTTTTCCTGGGCGGTTTTCACTTCCTGCTTGCCTGTGAAGTGAGCCCTAATTATAGCCGATGATTGGAAGCTCGATGGCGGTTGCACTCTCCGGTGTATGCCAAACGCGCTGCGTGGCTCTTGTATAACTCTCGGGCTCGGCAAACATGATGTTGGGCACGTACGACTGCGGGTTGCGGTCATACAGCGGGAACCAGCTTGACTGGATCTGCACCATGATCCGGTGTCCCGGCAAGAAAGTGTGGCTGACATTCGGCAAACGTATGCGGTACGGAAGCACCTGGTTGGGTTCGAGCGGATGCGGTGTCGCAAGATCCTGACGATATCGCCCGCGGAAAATATCCGCCGAAAGCATTTGTTGATAACCGCCGAGCTTCGGGCGCTCCGGAACCTCATCGGGCCACACATCGATGATCTTGACGACCCAATCGGAATCACTTCCGCTGGTCGAGGCAAAGAGATTGACCATCGGTTCGCCCGCAACGCGCAGCGGTTCCTTGAGTGCTTCAGTCGAGTAGACGAGCACGTCGGTCCGCGACGCGGCATGTCGCTGATCGTCCACCAGCCACTCGCCCCAGGTGGAATCCGCGGCGTAGGTTGGTAGTGTCGGACGCTGTCGATAAGGGACGGGTTTGGCAGGATCGGAGATGTATTCGTCGTAGGATTGTCCCGCTGCTTGCGGGCGATCGAAGCTCAGTCCCCCACCCGGGAGCAGGTAGAGTTCGCGCGCCTTTTCGGAGCATCCCTCGGTGCATGAGCGTGGCCAATGGTCGTAGCGGTGCCACTGGTCGGCGCCGGTCTCATAGACCAGGACTCGCGGGCTTTCGGGTTTGGGTCCGCCTCTCAGGTAGTAGTCCAGGAACGGCTGCATCACGGTTCGACGAAACCAGGTGGCCGTATCCCCCTCGAACTGGATTGCGCCAATGCCGCGGCCATCGCGTCTTCCCTGGCCGTGATTCCAGGGACCAAGCACGAGATGGACAAACTCGCCGTTGGGATCCTTTGGCGCAAGGGCCTTGTACAAGGCAGGCCCGCCATAGATGTCCTCCTGGTCGAAGAGGCCAGCGACGATCATCATCGGGACGCGCAGTGGCTCTTTCGCGAGCAGCTTGTCGACCGCTTGATTCTGCCAATACGAGTCGTAGCCCGGATGCCCGGCGAGCGCGCGCCAAAAGCCGAGCTGTTCAAGACCGCGCGAGGACGCCATGACGCCCGCCGAACCCGCCCTCAGATAACTGTCGTAGGTATCGTAGACGCCGGACCACCACCTCTCCTCGTTCTTGCGTGTCGCCTCCTGATCGTAGGTGTAGTCAAGCCCGCCGTCCTGCCGGAACGCGCCATTGTGAAACCAGTCGTCGCCGATCCAGCCGTCGACCATCGGTGCGAACGGCACGGCGACCTTGAGCGCCGGGTGTGGGTGCACCGTCGACATCACCGTGGTGTAGCCTTCATACGAACCGCCGATGGTGCCGACGCGACCGTTATTCTCCGGCACGTTCTTCAGCAACCACTCGATGGTGTCGTAGCAGTCCGTGGCTTGATCGACCTCGGTCGGATTCAGCGGACCCTTGAGCGGCCGGGTCATGACATAGTCGCCCTCGGATCCATATTTTCCGCGCACGTCCTGGTACGCGATGATGTACCCGGCCGCGACCGCCGTGTCATTCATCTGAGGCACCGCGGCAGCGAGGTGCGGGCTGTTGAAGCGCAACACGCGCACAGAGGCGTTGTAGGGCGTGCGTGTCAGCAGGATCGGCACGGCTCTCGCGCCTTTGGGAACGAGAATGAATGTTTTCAGTTTCACGCCATCGCGCATCGGGATCATTTCTTCGCGCTTGACGTAGTCGAAATCATCGGTCCTGGGTTTGAAGATCGCGGGCGTTTCGCTCGGAAGGGCCGCCACGGGCTCATCGGCGAACGCACCGGCGCCGCAAACTGAAAGGGAGACCGCAACTATTGCAGCGATCCGATCGAGCGGGTGAGATCTCGGCATAAGGCGCCTCATAGTGCGTTAATCAGCACGTATGCTGCCATTGCGATCACGGAAAATGAACCCCATGACCAACAAAACGCGCGAATGTCATGCAATTGAGCGGTCAGGTACGCGACCAGGTGCGCCGCCCGCGAAACCACATAGGTCCAGATCAGTACTTGAGCAAGCAGCAGCGGCGGATCAGCAAGCACCAGGAGGAGGCCCGCCGCAAGAAAACCAGGGATGCTCTCCAGGTCATTCAAGTTGATGCGTCGCGAGCGATCCACATACTCGTTGACCAGAAGTTGCGCGGGGTCCGGCTTGGGGTTGAGCGGGCTTTTCTTGGCGTCCTCCGGACTGCGGAATCCGCCACCCACCTGCATCATCCGTACTACTGTCATCCATGGCTGAAGCATCAGCTTCAAGATCATGATGCTGGCGGCCAATGCATAGGTCTGGAACACGGGATTCTCGAGGCTTAGCATTTCGGTATCGGCAAACATGGCGCATTACTCCCTGCTTCAGGCAACGGCCCGACGTGAATACATTACAAGAAAAACCCCGGCGCGGGGCCGGGGTTCCAGGAAGGTTGATCGAGGGGGGATGCGATCGAATTGGTCCCGAAGTCGCTAGCGCGCCGTCTTGAAGCACCCTTCCGTGATTGTCTGGTTGCCGCCTTCCGCCACCGCCAGCACTTCAAACAAGTAGTCGGTGTCTGCCTCGAGTAGCCCGTCTGGAACCGTCAGTTCCAGAATCGCCGCCGGGAACTTGACGTCAAAATTCACGTCATCGTTCTCGACAATGACCTCGTACCCCACGATGTCGAGCGGCAAGTCGAAGGCGGAAGTCATCACGGGTTCCCAGGCAATGACGACGGGGAGCGGAACCCTCCTGGCACATTCAGCGCCATTGAGGGGCACCGGGGTGATCAGCACCGGGCCGGCCGGAATCTCATGTGTGAACTCGGCGCTGCCACGCTGCAGGTTGCCAGCGTTGTCGCGTGCGCGAAACTGGTAGGTGCCCTCCGGGAATCTGCTGAAGAACCTGTCAAACGGCAGATCGGCGATGGCTGGTTCCACGCTCTCCAGGAACAGCTCCGTGCCGCCGCCCTGCCGCGTAAGACTCCCCTCGGTGTCAGCACTGAAGATTTCCACACCGTTGGGATCGAAGATCTCCACCGTCCGCCAGCCATCGCTGTCGAGGAAGAACTGAATACCGATGTCCTCGGCCGAGGCGTTGTACTCGATGATCATGGTCGATGCCTTGAGCGGGATAACCTTGGCCGTAGGGCCGGCGTTCGCTGCGGTCAATGGCGCGGTCGTCGCGGCTGCCAGCGCGACACCGGCCACCGCGGCCATGCAAGTGATTCCGATGTGTCGCTTCATTGTCGTTGCTCCATTCTTGCCTGGAAATAGCTGTCGCAATTGCTGTCTTGCTCTGGGTTAGACGCTATGCAGACCAGAATCCTTCGCCGGCACATGTCAATGACTTGCCGCAGCGAGCCAGATGGAGTGTGGCACGCAGAATCGAGAGTCGACCGGGCTGCGTCAGATGCAGAAACCCCGGCGCGGGGCCGGGATTCAAGAAAGGTTGGTAGCGAGAGGCGGCTCGCAGATTAACGCAACGGCCTCGCGCGCTGAGATACTACTGCGCTGACCGCGCTTGCTATCCAACTTGCCGGCGTCACCAAGGGCGCCGGCGCGCAGTTGGCGGCGCAAACCACTTCGACGTCAGCGTACCGACTGGACGTGACGGCTGATGTCGCCGTGCGGCGCGCCAGCCAGCAGCTTCCGGAAGTCGGTCCCGCTGACGTGCACCAGCCCGCGGTGATCGCCGGCCTCGAAATAGACGTCCGATTCCTCCATGAGGCTGTCATCGAGAATGCTATCGATGCCATAGGCCGCGCCCAGTGGAGGTACCGCGCCCGGCTCGCAATCGCCAAACAGGCCCTTCAATTCGTCTTCGGTCGCAAGTCCGAGCGGGCGCCCGAAGCGCCTGTGCATGGCACCGAGGTCGACCCTTCGCGTGGCCGGCACAATCGCAATGACGAAGCCCTGGTCATCCTTCAGGACTGTTCCCTTCGCGAGCTGGGCGCCCGGGACATGCGCCGCCTGCGCGGCATGTGTACTGTCCAGGGTGCGGGTATGTTCGACCAGTTCGTAGCTCACGCCCTCGCGGACGAGATGCTTCTGCACGGATGCTGCAATCGTCATGACTGGCCCTCCTGTGCGGCTGCCCTGATTGATCGGTAACTATACGCCCGGGCGGCGGCACGCATTCGCGGATCGGCTTCGCTGCGGCAGAAGCCGCCGTCCCGGGCAGTCAGCACCGGCCTGCTTCGGCCGACAAGTGAGCGGATTCACGCTCTGCGAGAGCGTCAGACAGGCCCTCCATCGCCGCCTGCATCTCTTTCGTAGTCGCCTTCGCTTCCTGCACGAATTCTACCAACCATTCGAACCGGCGCAGCGCAAAGACTCTGCGTCCAGCCCTTAGCGGTTTGGCAATCACAAGCCCGATTGGGGCATGTGTCCCATCTTGCGCCGGCATGAATTCAACGCGGGAGTGCGCAATATCGTTGCGAGGGTTGGCAAGCCTCTCGGCCCGCTTCACTGCTGCGAGTGCCCGATTACGTGCCGCCGTTGGAACGGCATGGTCGGAGTCTTGCACGGCCTTGCGCAACAGCGGTGCGATCTTCTTTATATCGGCCTTGTGATGTCTTGCCAGCAGCTTCGGATCGCTGCGAAGCAGTGCGGCCCAGTCGAGCATCAGCCGTTCGAGGACACCGAAAAACACAATCGCGCGGCCGAGCTCCATCATCCACCGCTTGGTGCCTGGATCCGTAGTTACAATGAGCTTGAATTGTGGCTTGTTCACATCGTTGCTCCATACACAGACCAGACGCTCACGTGCCTGGCCACAAAAACGCATTTGCACGGTATCAACGCGTCATTAGCCACGATCCGGTGTCGATCTCAACTCGCTGGCATTTCGGCGAAGCGCCGAAGCGATCAGCCGCACGGGTTGCGCATCGTGACGACCGCGGAGAATGGGACCAGGCGCTGGGCCTGTGCGTCCCAGAGCCGGAGCCGCGCCGAGCGCAGGCTGGTCCGAAGCGTCATGCGCGGAGCCCGTTGCAGGCGCGGGTGCGAGTCGAAGCACTCGCGCAACCGGTAGTTCGGCACCCGGCTCGCCAGGTGATGCAGGTGGTGGTAGCCGATGTTGCCACTGAACCAGTGCAGGATCGCTGGCAGATCGTAGTAGGAGCTGCCCTCAACGGCCGAGCGCTCGACTTTCCAGACATCGCTCTTGGCCCAGTAGGTGTTTTCGAACTGGTGCTGCACGTAGAAGAGCCAGACGCCGGCTGCTCCCGCCAGGAGCAACACCGGCAGGTGCACAAGCAGCAGCGTGCGCCAGCTCAGCGCCAGCGAGAGAACGCAGACGACCAGCACGAGCACGGCGTTGTTGACCCAGACGCTGGCCCATTCCTTCCGGAAGGAGCGCGGCAGGCCGAGCGGCAGGCGATGCTTTAGCACGAACTGGAACAGCGGGCCGATGCCCAGCAGCACTGGCGTGCTGCGGTAGAAACGATAGGACAGGCGCCGCCACCAGGGTGCCGCCACGTACTCGCTCACGCTCAGAGTGACAATGTCCCCGATCCCGCGGCGGTCCAGGTTGCCCGATGTCGCATGGTGGATGGCATGGGTGCGGCGCCAGTAGGAGTACGGCATCAGAGTCACGACGCCGAGCACGCGCCCGATAGCGTCGTTCAGTCGCGGGCTGCTGAAGAACGAGCCATGGCCACAGTCGTGCTGAAGGATGAACAGCCGCACGTACAGCCCGGCGACCGGCAGCGCCAGCAGCAGCACGAAGCCGTAGTTCCAGGCCAGCCGCACGCCGAGGGCCATGACGCTCCAACCCGCGGTGAACAGCAGGCCCGTGGTCACGAGCTGGAACCAGGCGCGACGATTATCGGCCCGGGCAAAAGGCGTAATCAACTGGCGCAACGGCGGTTCGGCGATCGCCTCTTGCACAACGGCTGGGTCGGGTTGGTCAGGCATGGTCAACAGATAGTTTAGGCGGAACGCCGGCGCCTTTGTGTCACAGTCACGTTATACTTCATATTCGCGCATCATTTCGCCTGGTACACGACGCGACCGCCGCTGACCCGGAGCGGTCGCGGGCGTCTCTGACGGACCTGCTGCCGGAGCAGCGAATTCTGCTCACACTGGATACAATGCGAACGTTTCCAATCGCGAAGACGGACATGGAAACACCCCTCGAGCGGATCGCTGGAAGGGTGTCGGAAATAAATGGTAGCGGGGGCGCGATTGAACCTGTCTCACGCATACGAGTCCGGCTAGGACCCTAGGTCGTATCCACGGGAATTCGGGCGACACCGTTGAATCTTGGCACTCGGACAGACGCAATTACGTCAGCTGTGTCAAAGTCCTGCAAGATCCCGTAACCCGCGCCTATCCGAGCACTACCTGGACGCGGTGTTCCGAACCGTCGTCGGACAATGGTATGAGCGCGTCTCCCGAGAGCGGGCTTCCGTCCAGGCTGACCCGCGATACTCCGCGGGAAACTCCGCTCGGATTCTCGACAGTAATCCGGTAGAGGGTGCCGCCATGACGGTAGGTGATCTCGAAGTGCTTCCACTCCGGAGGAATGCAGGGATCGATGGAGAGGGCGGCACCTTGCTTGCGGAATCCGAGAATCCATTCCAGGCCCGCACGGTAGAGCCAGCCCGCGGCCCCGCTGTACCACGTCCACCCTCCCCGGCCTACATGCGGACGTTCGGAATAGACATCGGCGGCAACGGCGTATGGCTCCACTTTGTAGCGGTGAATGTCCGCGCGACGACTCGCATGATGAATGGGGCTCAGCAGGTTGAAGAACTCAACAGCCTTGCTACCCTCGCCGAGCATCGCAAAGGCCACGACCGACCAGACTGCAGCGTGCGTGTACTGCCCGCCGTTCTCGCGAATACCGGGAACGTATCCCTTGATGTATCCCGGGTCCAGGGGTGTTCGGTCGAATGGCGGGGATAAGAGCAGCATCAGGCGGTCGTCCCGGCGGATGAGCCGCTGCTCGACCGACTCCATGGCCTTGCGTGCCCGTTGCTTGTCACTGGCGCCAGAGATCACCGCCCAGGACTGGGCAATCGAGTCGATTTGGCATTCTTCGTTTTGGGCCGATCCGAGTGGCGTGCCGTCGTCGAAGAATGCACGCCTGTACCACGCTCCGTCCCATGCCTCCGTTTCCAGCGATGCCTCGAGGGACGTGGCCGTCTCTCGCCAGCTTGCCGCACGCTTCCGCTCGCCGCGCAAGTCGGCGAGCTTCGCGAACTCCCCAAGGTTCGCGAGCAGGAACCAGCCCAACCAGACGCTTTCGCCCCGGCCCTCATGGCCGACACGGTTCATGCCGTCGTTCCAATCGCCGGCTCCAATCAACGGGAGGCCGTGGCTGCCTGCGTTGAGGCTCCGGTCCAGGGCCCGCGCGCAATGTTCGTACAACGTTGCCCGGTCTTCCGACTCCGTCGGCTGAAAGTAAGCTTCCTCCTGGTCCTCCTTCAGGGTAGACCCCTCGAGCCACGCAATCTCTTCGTCGAGGACGGCACTGTCCTCGGTCGTGTGGAGATAATGGATTACCGCGTACGGTAGCCAAAGGCGGTCGTCGGAGATGCGGGACCGCACCCCGCGGCCCGTCGGAGGATGCCACCAATGCTGAACATCCCCTTCCCGGAACTGCCGCGCAGCGGCTCGCAGTATGTGCTCGCGCACGAGTTCGGGCCTCGCCACGGCCAGCGCCAAAACGTCCTGGAGCTGATCGCGGAATCCGAACGCACCCCCGGACTGGTATAGCGCGGAGCGGGCCCACATGCGGCAGGAGAGTGTTTGATAGAGAAGCCAGCGGTTCAGGAGGAGATTCATCGCCGGATCCGGCGTCTCGACCTGGACCGTTTCCAGGACCTGATTCCAATGCTCTTGAACCTCGCCGAAAATCGCGTCGCCGTTGAGCGCACGGTATCGTTCGATCAGGGATCGGGCCTCCTCACGATCAGCCCCCTGGCCGAGCAGGAACAGCACTTCGGTGCGTTCTCCCGGTTCGAGCTCCACAGTCGTCTGGAGAACGGCGCACGGGTCCAGACCGGCGCCGGTCTTCCCCGAAAGCTTTTCCCCTCGCTCCAGTGACGCGGGATGATCGAGGCCCGCGTTTCGGCCCAGGAACTCGCGACGGTCACCAGTCCAGGATGTCTGGCGGCCAGCCATGTCAGCGAATGCGACTCGGTCGGCGAACTCCCCGTTCCAGGAGTTGCGCGCAAACATGGCTCGAGTCGTGGGTTCTATCTCAGTGACCACAAAGGGCGCGGACCCGCTCCGCGAGACGCCCAGCACCCATTCCGCATAGGCCGTGACCGTCAGGCGCCGCTTGCTTTCGGACTGATTCTCCAGCGTGAGGCGGGAGATCTTGACGGAATCCCGCATCGGCACGAATTGCAGGAGATCAAGCGCGATACCGTGGGATGTGTGCTCGAAGCGACTGTATCCCTGGCCGTGCCGGATGACATAGGGCCAAGGCTCCTCGCGGATGGGAAGGCTGGTCGGCCCCCATACCAGTCCGCTGTCCTCGTCGCTCACATAGAAGGCCTCACCCGGAGTGTCACTGACGGGATCGTTCGCCCATGGTGTGAGCTTGTTCTCCCGGCTGTTCACGGACCAGGTGAAACCCGATCCCGACTCGGAGACCTGGAAACCGAACTCCGGATTCGCCACCACGTTGATCCACGGAGCTGGGGTCCACTGCCCCTCGCCCAGGACGGTGACGTATTCGCGGCCGCATTGGGTGAACCCGCCGAGACCGTTGAAAAACTCCAGATCCATCGTTGGAGCAGAGGCAGACTCGGGTTTCTCGCGCGGCGTTCGCAGTCGTGACGGAACCGGTCCCGGCCGCGGACCCTCCAGCCGAACCAACTGCTCTGCGAGTGTTCCCCGGTTTGCAAGGAGCACGACGCGCGACGTTGCGCTCAGGAGCGCCTGGTCGCGCACCGGCACAAGATCGGTCCGGAGCAGGAACACCGCACCACGCTCCTTCAGCTGCACGTCTCCGGCTGCGTGGCTTGCGCGCACCATGACTTCGAGTGATTCCTGAAAACCCTGTGCATAGGAAGGACCGCTGGCGTTGAGGATCACCAGATCCGCGGAGATCCCCTTCAGTTGCCAGTACTCCCGCGCCCGCAGCAGCTGGCGGACCAGGTCGCGCTCCTCGTCCCGCTCGATGCGGACCATGGCGATGGGAAGGTCGCCGGAGATCGCGTAGGGCCAGAGTCCCGACGCACCACTGCGGTTCGCAGCCAGCACCTGAGGTGCTGCCCGCAATGTCGGATCCGTGTACAGGAGGCGGTTGGCGAGACGCTGAAAAAGATGCGCCTCGTCCTGGCTGATCCGGAGGTGGTGTAGCTGGACCTGAGCCTGCGTCCAGGCCAGCGAGCTTTCCCGCTCGAAAGTCGTCGGCTGGCGGTATTTCTCCGCAAGCTCGAGCGCCTCCTTGCGGGACGACGCGACGAGCGTCGTGAAGACCAGTCGGACCGTACTGTCCTTTGGAATCTCCAGCCGCTGGCGCAGGCTCACGATGGGATCGAGAATCGCACCTGCGGTGCCCGACAGCGGTCCACCGTCGTTCACGGATAGCGGAGACCGAATCCCGCGGCCCCGACCGAGAAAGCGCGCACGGTCGCTTTCGCACTGCAACGGCACCGCCGGTTGCCCATCGACCGCAATGACGTGAGCGAGCCAAACCTGACGCTCATCCGCCGAACGCGGGCGCCGCGTGGCCAACAGGGTCCCGAGCTCGGGAACGAATTCCGTCTGCACGAAGAGGTTGGAGAAGGCGGCGTGTGCCTCATCCGCGAACTGGGACGCCAGCACGACCTCGGCGTAGGACGTGATGTCGATCTCACGGTCCCGATCCCCGACATTGGTCACCGTCAACTGGCGCAACTCCGCGTCGTCCTCGGTGGAGACCACGATTTCGAGGGTGATCGACAGGGACTCGTCGCGTTGAATGATCTTGGCGCGGTCCTCAGAATAGACGACCTCGTAGTGGTCCATCTCCGTTCCACTCGGCTGGAAGCCCGCAGACCAGACCTCACCGCTCCTGGTGTCGCGCAGGAAGATGAATGTGCCCCAGCAGTCACGCGTCGTGTCTTCCCGCCAGCGAGTGACGGCCAGATTTTCCCATCGGCTGAATCCGGAGCCCGCGGCCGTGATCATAACGGTGTAGCGGCCGTTGGACAGCAGATGGCTGCGGGGCGTGATGTCGTGCGGCGACTCGAACCGCCGCAAGGCGGGAAGCACGGAGTCGCGGACCAGCGGTGCGACGCGCACCTCCTCGCCCCGGGGCCGGGTGACAGCCACCGAACGCGGTGTCCGTTCCTGAAGCAGCAGCTCCGATGCCTGGACCATCGGATAGGAATGAAAGCGTCTCTGGGTCAGCCCGTCGTGAACCACGTTCCCAAGGGAAACGATCGTCATTCCCTGATGATGGGCCATGTAGTTGCGGACCACGGCCACGCGCGCTTTTTCTGGCAACTTCGATGGCGTGTAATCGAGCGCTTCATAAAACCCGTAGGCACCGCGGGCCCCGGCCTTCACGAGACGCGCGAAGTTGTCCAACGCGGCCTTCGGCTCCAGCATCGCCGCGAGTGCGGTTGCATAGGGGGCCACTACGACGTCCTCGAACAACCCTCGTTTGAGCCCGAGGCCCGGTACGCCGAAATTCGAATATTGGTAGGTGAGTTCCACGTCCCGGAGATTGTGGCCCGATTCGGAGACTCCCCACGGGACCGACCGCTCGGCGCCGTACTGGATCTGGCGTGCCACTACGAGATGGCAGGTCTGATCCAGAATGCTGCGAGTGGGTTGCCGCATCACCAGGAGCGGCATCAGGTATTCGAACATTGAACCCGACCAGGACACGAGGGCGGCACCGCGCCCTACCGGTGTGAGGGTACGGCCCAGCAGAAACCAATGACGGGGCGAAACATCGTCCTTGGCGATGGCCACGAAGCTTCCCAGCCGCGCCTCCGATGCCAGCAGGTCATAGCAACTCGAATCGAGCGTGCCTTCGGCGACTCGATAGCCGATGGCGAACAGCTTGCGCGAGGAGTCGAAGAGGAACCGGAAGTCCATGGCCTGGACCGTCCGTTCGGCGCGCAGTGCGAGGGCGGAGAGACGATGCCCGAGGGCGGTCTCCATTTTTTGCGTATCGTCCAGACCCTCGAGCAGTTGCGCGACCTCGATGTCGCGGGCATGGCTCTGCACGCATTCCCTTACGTTCATCGCCCAGACCAGGACCTCGGATGGGGATTCCTTCTCAGCGGCGTTCGCGAGCGTGCGGGTGATGTCCAGGAGATTCTCTGCCTGCGCCTCCAGGGCCTTTAGCCTGGTCACCCACCCGGGAACCGAAATCGGGGGATCATCAAGCAGGCCGCGCATCCCTTCCATGGCTTCGCGCAGATGGGCCACCGTCACCGTCTGCGCACGACCAGGATGTTCGGCCCGCTTTTCCTCATCAATCAGAAGCTCGAGGGCGTCCCGGATCCCTGCCAGTACTTCCGGGCCAAAAGAGGGGCGACAAATGAACTGACGGCACGCCTGGGCCACGGCGATCAAGTGTCCGGCCAGGTTGCCGCTGTCCACCATGGAGACATAGACGGGATCGAGTGGCCGGAGATTGTGTATGTCGTACCAGTTGAAGAAATGGCCGCGGAGGCGACGCAGGTTCTTCATGGTTTCGAACGTTTCCTCAAGCCGCTTCACCGTTTCGAGGGTCCCGATCCAGCCGAAGTCATGCGCTACGGTCGTGCTCAGCAGATAAAGGCCGATGTTCGTCGGCGAAGTGCGATAGGCGATCACCGACTCCGGGTCTTCCTGGAAGTTGTCCGGCGGGAGCGCATGCCCCTCCGCGTTCACGAACGTCTCGAAATAGCGCCAGGTGCGGCGGGCGACAAGCCGCAAGGAGCGCATCTCCTGGGGTGCGAGAGCCTGTTCCTCCACCAGCATGGGCGGGAGACTGATTCGCCAGGCGAAGGCGGGAGACAGCGCCCACAGTAGAACCAACGGCGTGGCCGCCGGCCAGGCTGCGGGCTTCAGCGCGATGACCAGGATTCCCGCCAGCACGGCGAGGACGACGCCCCCGAGAAGGTGCCGGTAATAGTGCGCGAGCTGAAGGTCGACCCCGTATCCCGCCTGCGCGGCCGGTACCCACTCGAGCAGATTTCGTTTCGTGATGTAGAGCCGCCCGAGCGCGCGCAGGATGGCGTCTGTGATGAACCAGGCCCTAAAGGCCAACATGATGACGGACAGGAACATCTGGGACACGGCCACGATGAAGTCCTGGCCCAGGGTGCGCAGCTGGCCGTGCCTCGCGATGCCCCAGCGCCGCGGGACAAGGCCATCGAACACCGGAATGAGGGCCGGCACCGCGATGGATCCGACGAAGAGACCCATTCCGAGGAGCGGAGGAATGCCGGGCAGGATCCACGTTGCGATGACCAGCAGAAGCGACGAGGGCGCCGACAGGCTGCGGCGAAGGTTGTCCACCATTTTCCATCGGCTGCGACCGGGAATGCGAACCTTCGAGCTCCGGCCGGCGGCGTCGCGCGCACGGCCCAGGACCCAGGGCAGGAGTTGCCAGTCTCCCCGTACCCATCGATGCCGGCGGCGCGCGGCTCCCTCGTAGTTGGAGGGGAACTCCTCGAAAAGATCCACGTCGGTCAGCAGCCCGGCACGCGCGAAAACACCCTCGAAAAGATCATGGCTGAGCAGCGAGTTCTCCGGGACATTGCCTTCGAGCGCCGCCTCGAAGACCTCCACGTCGTAGATTCCCTTGCCGGCATAGGATCCCTCCTCGAACAGGTCCTGGTACACATCCGAAACCGCGGCTTCGTAAGGGTCCACACCGCCGGGACCCGAGACGATCCGCTGGAAGGCCGTGCTGCCCCGGCCGGTGGGAAGGAACGGCGTGATCCGGGGCTGCAGGATCGCGTAGCCTTCGACGACGCGCCCGATTCGGGGGTTGAAACGCGGCCGATTCAAAGGGTGCGCCATCGCCCCGACCAGGCGGTAGGCAGTGCCCTTGGGAAGCCGGGTGTCGGCATCCAGGGTGATGACGTAGCGAACGCCCTCGGGCACCGAAAGCGGCCGCCCGCAAATCGGAATGAATGTCGTGTCTGTGGCGCCGCGCAGCAAGCGGTTGAGCTCGTGCAGCTTGCCGCGCTTCCGCTCCCAGCCGATCCACTTGCCTTCCTTCTCGTTCCACAGGCGCCGGCGGTGCAGAAGCAGGAACCGGTCCCCGCCTCCAGGCGGACCGTCGTGCCTCAGGTTGAGACTGCTGACTCCGTCCACCAGCGCGGCAACCAGTTCTTCGTCGCCGGGCATGTGTTCGTGGGGCGCGTCCTGCCAGTCGGTAATCAGGGCGAAATGCAAGTTTCCTTCGGGATTCGCAAGGTAGTGCACCTCGAGCCGCTCGAGCTGCTCCTCGATACTGGTTTGGCTCATGAGCAACGCCGGCACCGCGACCAGGGTTCGCATCTCCGGGGGCACGCCCTGGGCGAGTTCGAGCTTGGGGAGCCTCGTGGGCGGAAACAGGGCCGCCACCAGGCGATGTACGAGCGCCACGGCGACATCGGAAGCTGGAACCAGGCCGAGGACTGCGAACAGGGCCAGGCTCAAGGCCCCTGCCCCAGTGGCCGCGGCGATCAGCAGGAATCCGTAGAGCTGGACCGCGGTGAGGGCAACGATCAGTCCGAGGTATCCGACCACCGCATACCTGCGGTAGGCCCGTTGCAACCGCAGGCGAAGGTGCACATGAAATCCCAGCTGTTGCTCGAATTTCCTCCTGCCCCTGGATATCAGGTAGTAGCCCGGATCCTCGGCGGCGCGCTCAGGACCCCCAAAAAGCCTCGGCACGATTCCGGAGGAATCGACGTCCACCCCGGCGGCGTATGAACGCAGTCGCTCCTCGACCGCCTTTTGGGCCAGCCGCACAGCGTCCCGTGCCACCTGGATTTCCGGCTGGCCCGATCCACGAGACAGGATTTCGATCTGCCTGCGATACTCATCCCGCGTCGCAAAATCCATGGCCTCATACGCGGGACTGGCGCGCAACTCTTCATCGACCAGGCTGACGCTCTCGAAGAATTCGAGCCAGTCGATCGAGGACATCCAACGCATGCTGGTGATGATGTTGCGGACGGTCGCGTTGGCCGCGCCCTGGGAATGGTGCTCCCTGGCAACGACCTCGCCGGGCGACGTGCCCTGGGCATTCAGCTGCTGATTGAGCCAGACCAGGGCCGGCGTGATCGATTCGTCCTGGTCCCGAAGCCGCTGGATCAGTTGGACTGCGAATGCGCCCGCCAAGGGAGTGTCGTCCAGCTTGTGAAGCACATCCTCGGTGTTCTCCGTCGGCCGACCGCTCAGTCCCAGAAGGCGGTCCGCCAGCTCATCGGCTCCAGCCCGCGCACGCCGGGCACGAAATACCTGGTCCGACAAGCGTCGCAGATTCTCCACCAGCGCCATGCGCAGATGGATGGGAACGGCCCATATTTCGCCGATGCCGAGCGGCTGGACGCGTTGGTAGGCCCGGATGAAACGAGCAAGCGTTTCCACCTCGAACCGGGTATCGGTGTGGGCCACGTAGGCCCAGGCGATCCCATAGGCGCGTGGGCATCCTGCGAGGTGGCCCGCAGCAATTTTCGGCAGCCGGCGATAATAGCTTGTCGGAAGGTGGTCCCGGATCTCCCGGACCTGCTCGTCGACGACGTGGAAGTTGTCGAGGAGCCATTCCTCCGCCAGCGTGATGTCGCGCTTCTCGCCTACCGCCTCGACAATGCTGTGATACGCGTTGAGAAGAACGCGCCCATTATCGCGGACCCTCGGAAGAAGGTCCCGTCCACGGGTGGGCCTCTCTGTAACGCGATCGGCAGCCGCAAGGCTCTCGGCGTGCTGCTCCAGGCGCTCGACACCAAAGAGCTCGGCGCGGATTGGTTCGTCCACGTAAGAAACTGCACTCACTTCAAATCATGGATCACTGTTGCTCGAATTCCCTTGGCGCCAGCCTTCGATGATGATCTTCGCATCGATCTGGTTACAGGACCACTCAAGGGTTAAGCATGTGTCGCAAGACCTGTCGCTGAAACTTTCGCTAGCCGTGTTCTACTACGGCTTGCCGGAATTCCTCGGCGCGACGTCGATGCAGTAACGGAGACTCCGGCGCGCGGCCGGGGTCTCATTTTGACCGTATTACCGATTACAGTTCCGCAGCGCACTGATCGGTGGCGGCGAGAAACTCCTGGTTGAGGAGCGCGGCATTGTCCCGAAGCAGATCCTCGACCGTGCGCTTATTCCTTTCCGGATCTGCCGTCCTGAACTTGCACGTCTCTTTCCAGACCACTTTCCCGCTGTCGAGGCGTATGAGCCGCACGCGCCCCCAGTACTCGATCCGGTGCTGGTTGCCGGAGACGGCAAGCGTCCAGACGACGGTCTTGAACTCCAGCGCGAACACCGTCGAAAGGCTCTGCCTGAGCTCCGACGGGTCCTCGCTGCCGCCCTCGAGAGCGAGCACGAAATCGATCGTGTGCGTCTCTCCCATCTTCTGGAGGAACGCGTCCCGAAAGTGCACCACTGGGTCGGCGATCTGGTGCTCCTCCCGCATCGCGTCTCCAGTCTTCGCCGCCGCCATGGCGCCGCCCAACAGAGGCGAGAGCACCGCGGCGCCCGCCTGCTGTTTCGGCAACCGCGCCGCGAACTTCGTCTGCGGAGGCTGGACGAGGACACTGACCCGCCCCGATCCGATAAGCTCCGCAACCCGGGAGGATCCCGTCTCTGCACCGACGGACTCGGAACCGAGACCGATCGCGGCGATTGCGCAGAGACAATTGAGGAAAATACTCATTCCGAGCTCCGTCACTCGTTACTGGCGGGCCAGCTCGACCCGGGCCTCGTGCGCTTTCCGCGCCGAGCATGGCGGGAGTCTACTCCGGCGCAGAGGCGTCAGATGCAACCGCTGGAATCAAACGTGGCGGCTAGAATCCAGTGCGTTCGGGCAGAAACAGAAACCCCGGCGCATCGTTGAAGTGGGAATTACGGACAAGGAACTCGTGCTCATGCGCGGGCTGGACGCTCAGATATAGCGCACGCCGAAAGCGCTGCGCGGACCTCTGGGCGTCGAGAGATTGGGGTAGCTTGGGAGTCTGCCGGAGGATATTGTCTCGGGCCTGGGCACGTTAACCTGACCAGGCGCGGCAGTCCGATGGATCGGCTTCGAAAGACGCTGTGTGCGCAATGGTCGTTTACACGATAGTCTGCTCAACGACAGTAGAAAAAAGGAGAGTCACCATGGCGGACAAGAAAGTGATTGCGGTAGTCGGGGCGACAGGCGCGCAGGGAGGCGGCCTGGTCCGCGCCATTCTCGGGGACCCGAATGGCGGCTTCGCGTGCCGAGCCATCACCCGTGATCCGAGCAAAGACCAGGCAAGGGCCCTCGCTGCGAAGGGCGCAGACGTCGTGAAGGCCGATCTCGACAACGTGGGCAGCCTCAAGAAGGCGTTTGCAGGCGCGTACGGCGCCTACTGTGTCACCAACTTCTGGGAGCACTTCTCCGCAGAGAAAGAGAAGACTCAAGCCAAGAACATGGCTGAGGCGGCGAGGACGACCGGGCTCACGCACGTGATCTGGTCGACGCTCGAAGACACGCGGAAGCTGATGGCTCCGAGCGATACGCGGATGCCGATGCTTCAGGGGAAGTACCGCGTTCCGCACTTCGATGCGAAGGATGAAGCGAACGCCTATTTCGCAGGGCTCCCGGTCACGTACCTCGTGACGTCGTTCTACTGGGACAACCTGTACGCGTTTGGCATGGGCCCCAAGAAGGGAGATGACGGGCTGTACAGCTGGGCGTTCCCAATGGGCAACAAGCGGCTGGCCGGCATCGCCGTCGAGGACATCGGCAAGGTCGCCTACGGCATCTTCAAGGCCGGGCGGCAGTACATCGGCAGGACTGTCGGCATCGTCGGCGAAAACCTGACCCTAGATGAGATAAGCGAAAAGCTCTCTAAGGGCCTCGGCATCGTCGTCAAGTACCACGCCGTCGAGGCGGACGCATATCGCGGCTTCGGCTTCCCCGGCGCCGAAGAGCTGGGCAACATGTTCCAGGTCTATCGCGACTTCGAGAAGGAGGTCCTCGGTGCGCGAAGCATCGACGTCTCGCGATCGCTCAATCCGTCGGTGCAGACCTTCGATGAGTGGCTCGCCAAGAACAAGAGCAAGATATCTTTGGCCTAGCTGAAGCGGGGCGTGCTTTTCCCCGTATCTGCGGGGCGTGCTGAGTTAGCACCGCCAAATGGAACCCCGGCGCGCGGCCGGGGTCACGAGCGAATGGGATCTCGGTTATCGAGCGACGTTGTTACAGTGGGTGAAGAAGAAATCCGCGGGGGCGTCGCTGCTGAAAGCATGAAAAGTGCCCTGGAAGGTGAACCCACCGTTGATCACCTGCCAGGAACTGTAGGTTTGGCAATTTTCACGAAGTTGTTCGCCGGTCGCATTGTCTGTCTGGATGGTATTGCTAAGCTGTTGAAACTGGTTGCCGGGATTCAGCCACGAACCATCGGCTGTCACCGTGCCCGTGAAGTAGTAAGTCTCTTCGGTGTAAGGATCGTAAATCACCCTTAGCCCGATCCCGAAGCAGTCTGGTGAGTCGGTATCCATCGACACCCGCAGCGATGCCCAGTTCTTTGTCACCTGCAGGCTGGACGAGTCGACCGGACAGCTCACGTTCCGGAATTCATATCCAGCCTCATTGGAAAGGAATTCGGTGACCTCGAACCTGGTTTGAAGGTACCTGCCCTCCCAATTTCGTTCCTCCTGGGCGCCTATCGATACGCACTCCTGCCCTCCGGCGATGAACTTGCATTCGGCGCCGCTAGCGCTGCGAAACACACGCTGGGTATGCGATTGCACCCCGCCAGTCAACGCGGGCGGTGCTGCGATGGACGCCGTCGCAAACAAGGCAACGGTAGCGGCTGCGAATACCGCAAGCAATTTGGCATTCATCTTGCACTCCATTAGCCCCGGGGCTGGACGCATTTCTGGCAGGGACTTTATCCCTTCGAGATACTTGCCGTCAGACGAAGCAAGCATTGGCTGGTATCGGCTCAATCTCGGCAGCACATATACGACGCCCGGTACACCCTGGCAAATGCAGCTTCCGAGCACAACATAACGGGGAACGAGAAAGGCGCAGAAAGATATTGCGGCGCGGGAGTTGACCCGGCGTAGATGTAGCGAATGCAGTAACCGAAACCTCGGCGCGAGGCCGGGGTTCTTGAAAAGTGGTAGCGGGGGCGTGATTTGCGATGTTCCTGCACTGCCGATGCGCCTTCGTGTGCGGTAAAACCAGGCTCGATTTCGCCTTTGCAACGCTCTGGATGTAGTCACAGAAACCCCGGCGCGGGGCCGGGGCTCGTGTTGATTGATCAGCAAAGCGAGTGGCTTCACTCGGCCGCTGTGCGCTTCCCTTTTAGCTCCACGAGAATCAGCTCAAACGGCTGGTCGCCGAGGTTCTCCGGCAAGTGCTTGCCACCGGCGTCCGATTGCACAGTTCCTGCCTTCGAGTGCCAGCCGATTGTCTTCCCGTCAGGCATCGTGAACTGACCATCGCCGTCTGTCAGGAACACGGCCACGTTCGCCGGGTGTTCATGCATTACCGACTTCTCGTGGGGACCGTAAGTGATGCGCAGTACCCGAACATCGTCATTTTCAAATTCCACCTTGTAGTGCTTCGGATCTGCCACTGCTGCGTCCTGCGCCGCGACGGGCACGGCCGGCAGGAACTGAAGCGCAAGCATCAAGCTGGCAGGGACCACCAGCCTACGTAGTATCGGGAACCGATGCCTTCTCATGTTATCTCCCCTACCTTCTTGTAATGAAGCCGTTGAATCCCGGATGAGACGAGTGCCTCTGCTCCGATACGATGCGCGCCTCCGATGGCCGCTGCAAGCAATCTCGCGCCGTTCCTCATCGGCGGGCGCGGAGACGGGCTGGAGGCGAGCCCGTCACCGCACTACGCAGGCGGAGGAACAGGGGGCAACCGCAGGTACGCCCGTCTCTCTGGTGATTGGCGGACGCGACGTGGATGCAGTAACAGAAACCCCGACGCGGGGCCGGGGTTCTGCAAGATAACTTGGTAGCGGGGGCAGGATTTGAACCTGCGACCTTCGGGTTATGAGCCCGACGAGCTGCCAGACTGCTCCACCCCGCAACAGGGGCGCGCATTATAGTCGCGGGAGCACCTGCACGCAAAGCGCGAGCAGCAGGCCCGGAAACAGGCCCAGCGCCAGGACCGCGAGGCCATTCAGGCTCAGCACCAGCCGGAAAGCACCGCCGGCTTCCAGCGGCTCGCGGCCGGTTGGCTCGTCGAAATACATCAGTTTGACGATTCGCAGGTAGTAGTAGGCTCCAATGACGGACAGGACCACGGCGAGCGCGGCGAGCCAGGTGAGCCCAATGTCCAGCACCGCTGAGATGACCTGAATCTTGGCCCAGAATCCGACAGTCGGCGGCACACCGGCCATGCCGAACATCAGCAGCAGCATCACGAACGCGAACCAGGGGTTTTTCCGATTCATGCCTTTGTAGTCGTCGAGCAGCTCCGCCTCGAAACCTTTGCGCGACATCAGAAGCACGACGCCGAAGCCTCCGGTCGCCATGATCACGTAAGTCAGCGTGTAGAACATCGCGGCCTGGTAACCGGCCGCGTTGCCCGCAAGGACGCCCAGCAGGATGAAGCCGACGTGCGAGATCGTCGAGTAGGCCAGCATGCGCTTGATGTTGGTCTGCGCGATCGCGACCACGTTGCCGATCGTCATCGAAAGCACGGCCAGCACGACCAGCATGTCCTGCCAGGCATCCACTGCCCCACCCATGCCCTCGGCTAGGACCCGCATCGCAAGGGCAAATGACGCGATCTTCGGCACCGAGCCGACGAACAGCGTCACGGCCGTCGGCGAGCCATGATAGACGTCGGGCAGCCACATGTGGAATGGAACGGCACCGAATTTGAAGGCAACCCCGACCACGATGAACGCGAGCCCAAGCAGCACGCCGATGTTCGATGTCTCGGCACCTTGCAAGGCCCCTGCGACCCCGTCCAGCAGGAAGGTTCCGGTCACGCCGTAAAGGATCGAGATGCCATACAGCAACGTTCCAGACGCGATCGCGCCCAGCACGAAATACTTCATCGCCGCCTCGGCGGCGATGCCATTGTCGCGGTCAAACGCGACCATCGCATACAGCGACAGCGACATGATCTCGATGCCCATGTACAGCGACAGCAGGCTGCCCGCGGACACGATGACCTGGACGCCCATGACGGCAAACAGCGCGAGCACGAAGTACTCGCCGCGCATCAGCCCGCGTTTCGCCATGTAATCGCGTGAATACAGCAATGCGACGGCCGCCGCACCGTAGGCAAATAGCTTCAGCACCGTGCCCATCGGGTCGGTGACGAAGTGGCCGTAGAGAGCGACGGTTCGTTCCGGGACCGCCACGATCGAAGTCACCCAGGCGGTGCCCGCCAGCGCGAAGATGGCCAGCACGAAGCTCAGTCCACGCCGCTCCTCCGGCAGGAACGCGTCGACCAGCAGGATCACGCAGGCCGCGGTCGCGAGGAAGATCTCCGCGGCAGCGGGCGCGAGGTCAGCGAGTGTCAGTATCGTGGACATTCCTTCCTTCGTGGGCGCCTCAGAGCTTGCTGACCATCAGCTGCTGCACCAGCATCTCGAGCGTCGGGCGCATCACATCCAGTAGCGGCGCCGGCCAGACGCCGACCAGCAGCACCGCCGCCGCCAGCACCGCCAGCACCAGGAACTCGCGCGGATTGAGGTCCTTCAGCGAGGCCACGCCATCGTTGCCGACATCGCCCCAGATCACCCGCTTGACGAGCCACAACGTGTACGAGGCGCCGAGGATCAGCGTCAGCGCGGCGACGAACGCATACCAGAAATTCGCCTTGAAGCTCGCGATGATGACCAGGAACTCGCCGACGAAGCCCGAGGTCCCCGGCAGCCCGGCATTCGCCATCGCAAACAGCACGGCGAAGAACGCAAAGATCGGCATGGTGTTGACGACGCCGCCATAAGCGCTGATCTCCCGCGTGTGCAAGCGGTCGTACAGCACGCCCACGCACAGGAACAGCGCGCCGGAGACCAGCCCGTGCGAGACCATCTGCACCATCGCACCGTCGAGTCCCATCACTGCGCCCGACACCGAGCCGGTGTGCAGCACGATGTCGAAGGCGATGAAGGACCCGAGCGTGACAAAACCCATGTGCGCGATCGACGAGTAGGCGATCAGCTTTTTCATGTCGCGTTGCACCAGTGCGACGAAACCGATATAGGCGATCGCGATCAGCGACAGCGAAATGACCAGCCAGTCCAGCTCGCGGCTGGCGTCCGGCGTGACCGGCAGGCTGAAGCGCAGGAAACCATAGCCGCCCATCTTCAGCATGATCGCGGCCAGCACGACGGAACCGCCGGTCGGGGCCTCGACGTGGGCATCGGGCAGCCAGGTGTGGACCGGCCACATCGGGATCTTCACCGAGAACGCGGCGAAGAATGCCAGGAAGATCAGCAGCTGCTCCGTCATGCCGAGCGGCAGGCGTTGGAACACCGCGATCTCGTAGCTGCCGCTCTGCAGGTACAGGTAGATCAGCGCAACCAGCATCAGCACCGAGCCGAGGAATGTATACAGGAAGAACTTGATCGTCGCATAGACGCGCCGCGCGCCGCCCCAGATGCCGATGATCAGGAACATCGGGATCAGCATCGCTTCCCAGAACACGTAGAACAGCAGCGCATCGGCCGCGGCGAATACGCCGATCATCAATCCTTCCATGACCAGGAAGGCCGCGAAGTACTGGGCGGGACGGCTCTCGATCGTGCTCCACGCGGCGATCACCACCAGCGGTGTCGTGAATGCCGTCAGCACGATCAGTGGCAACGCGATGCCGTCGATGCCCAGGTGATACCAGGCGTTCAGCGCCCCGATCCAGGACACGTTCTCGACGAATTGCAGTGCCGGTGTCGTCGTGTCGAACTGCTGCCACAGCGGCACGCAGAGTGCGAACGTGGCGACCGATGCCACGACCGCCACCCAGCGGGCCGCAGCGATGCGGCGATCGCCGAGCAACAGCACGACGCCGGCGGCCATGATCGGCAGCCAGATCAGCCAGCTCAGCAGGTTTGCGATAGCCGGCATGCTCATGACCTCAGCAACAGCCAGCCAAGCAGCAATGCCAGGCCGATGATCATTGCGAATGCATAGTGGTACAGGTAGCCGGTCTGGACCTGCCGGACGACCGAGGCGATGGCGCCGATCGCGCGGGCCGTGCCATTCACCAGTACCCCGTCAATCGTGGCCTCGTCACCGCGCTTCCACAGGCCCATCCCGAAGCCGCGCACACCGGCGGCCACCACGTTTTCATTGAACCAGTCGAAGTAGTACTTGTTGACCAGCAACCGGTACAGGCGCGCGAATCGCTTGCTGATCGCCTCCGGCAGGTCCGGGCGCTTCAGGTAGAGGTACCAGGCCGTTGCGATGCCCGCGAATGCGAGATAGAGCGTCGGTGCCCTGAATGCATGCACCAGGAACGCGCCGGGCCCGTGGAAGTCCTCTCCGAGTTTCGCCAGCGGCCCTGCGACCCCCTGCGTGATCGATCCGGCGAAGAAATCCCCGAATACGACCGGCCCGACCGTCAGCCAGCCGATCACGACTGATGGAATCGCAAGGGCCACGAGCGGCAATGTCACGACCCACGGGCTCTCGTGCAGGTGCTCGCGCGTGTGCTCGTCCATGCGCTCGCGGCCATGGAAGGTCATGAACACCAGGCGGAAGCTGTACAGGGCCGTCACGAACACGCCGGCCAATACGCACCAGTACGCGTAACGATGGCCGTCGATCGCGGAGCGCCTCACGGCATCGATGATGATGTCCTTGGAGAAGAACCCGGCAAATCCCGGGAAGCCGACCAGCGCCAGCGCGCCGATCAGGCAGGTCCAGTAGGTGATGGGCATGTAACGGCGCAGTCCGCCCATGCGTCGCATGTCCTGCTCGTGGTGCATCGCGATGATAACGGAGCCCGCGGCCAGGAACAGCAGCGCCTTGAAGAAGGCGTGCGTCATCAGGTGGAAAATGCCGGCGCCATATGCGCCCGCGCCCAGCGCGACCGTCATGTAACCCAACTGGGACAGCGTCGAATAGGCGATGACGCGCTTGATGTCGTTGTTGACCAGGCCCAGCAGCCCCATGAACAGCGCGGTCGTCGCGCCGATCACCAGCACGAAGTGCAGCGCATCGTCGGACAACTCGAACAACGGTGACATCCGCGCCACCATGAAGATGCCGGCCGTGACCATCGTCGCCGCGTGAATCAGCGCCGAGATCGGCGTCGGGCCTTCCATCGAATCCGGCAGCCAGACGTGCAGCGGGACCTGCGCGGACTTGCCCATCGCCCCGATGAAGAGAGCAACGCAGATCACTGTGATCGGCTTGGAGGACTCGCCAGGCGTCAGGAAAATTTCCAGGCCGAGCATGCCGGGCGCGCGCTCGAACACCTCGCGGTAGTCCAGGCTGCCGGTGTAATAGACGACCGCCGCGATGCCGATGATGAAGCCGAAGTCGCCGATGCGGTTGACGATGAACGCCTTCAGGCTCGCGAAGATCGCGGTCGGCCGCTTGTACCAGAAGCCGATCAGCAGGTAGGACACGAGGCCGACCGCCTCCCAGCCAAAGAACAGCTGCAGGAAGTTGTTCGCCATCACCAGCATCAGCATCGAGAACGTGAACAGCGAGATGTACGCGAAGAAGCGCTGGTAACCCGGGTCGTCCTTCATGTAGCCGATCGTGTAGACGTGTACGGCCAGCGACACAAAACTGACGACCGTCATCATCAGGGCCGTCAGGTTGTCAACCAGGAAGCCGATCTCCATGCGGATGCCGTCACTCACCGCCCAGGTGTAGACCGCCTCGTTCAGGACCGGTGCGCCCTCCAGCATCTGCCTGAGGATCCAGGCCGAGGCCGCGAAGGACACTGTCACGCCGGCGATGCACAGCAGGTGTGCGCCACGCCGCCCGACGTAGCGGCCGCCGAGCCCGGACACGACCGCGGCCGCGAGCGGCGCGAGCACGATGAGGAGGCACAACTGGCTGATCGACACGTTCAACCCTTCATGGCGTCGAGTTCCTCGACGTTGATGCTTTGCCGCTGGCGGAACAGCACTACCAGGATCGCAAGCCCGATCGCCGCCTCCGCCGCGGCGATCGTCAGGATGAAGAACACGAATATCTGGCCGTCCAGCAGTCCATGGAATCGCGAGAACGCCACGAAATTGAAGTTGACGGCCAGCAGCATCAGCTCGATGCACATCAGCAGCAGGATCACGTTCTTGCGGTTCAGGAAAATGCCCGCGACCGCGATTGCGAACAGGATTCCCGCCAGCAGCAGGTAGTGGGTCAGCGTGATCATGGCTCACGCTCGGTGGGCATCTTCACGATGCGGACCCGGTCCTTGGGCCGGGCCGATACCTGCCGCGAGATGTTCTGGAGCTTCAGGCCCGGGCGGTGGCGCATCGTCAGGGCGATCGCCGCGATGATCGCGATCAGCAGCACGACGGCAGCGAGCTGGAACGGGTAGACGTACTCGGTGTAGAGCACCGCGCCGATCTCGGCCGTATTGCTGTAATTCTCGGGCAGCGGCGCCGTGCCGCCGGTCACGTCGATGCCGAGGCGCCGGACCCACAGCACGTAGTACAGCTCGACGATCACGATCAGCGCGATCAGGGCGCCGAGCGGCGCATGACGCGCGAAGCCCTCCCGCAGTTTTTCGATGTTGATGTCGAGCATCATCACCACGAAAAGGAATAGCACCATAACGGCGCCGACGTAGACGAGCACCAGCACCAGCGCCAGGAACTCGGCCTCGATCAGCAACCACAGCACCGCCGCGTTGAAGAAGCTGAGCACCAGGAACAGCACCGAGTGGACTGGATTGCGCGATGTGATGACGCCGAGCGCTGCGCCGATCAGCACAGCCGAGAACGCATAGAAGAGGATGGTCACCAGCATCTCAATTCACCGATACTTCGAGTCGGCAGCCCTGTCGGCCGCGATCGTCGCTTCATGGAGGTCGCCGATCGCGAGCAGCATGTCCTTGGTCATGATGTTCTCGCCGCGGTTCTCCATGTGGTACTCGGAGATGCGCGTTTCGACGATCGCATCCACCGGGCAGGCTTCCTCGCAGAAGCCGCAGTAGATGCACTTGAACAGGTCGATGTCGTAACGGGTCGTGCGCCGCGTGCCGTCCGGGCCGACTTCCGAATCGATCGTAATCGCCAGTGCCGGGCAGACCGCCTCGCATAGCTTGCAGGCGATGCAGCGTTCCTGCCCGTTCGGGTAGCGCCGCAACGCATGCAGCCCGCGGAAGCGCGGCGACGTCGGCGTCTTCTCCTCCGGGTAATTCAGCGTGATCTTGCGCCGGAACAGGTTGCGCAGGGTCACCGACAGTCCAACCAGCAATTCGGTCAGGAACAGCGTGCGGAAGATGGACCGGATGCGCTTCATGATCGCCTCAGTTCGCCCAGGGACCAACGTGCAGCCACGCCAGCACCGCCTCGACCGCGATCCAGACCAGTGTCACCGGAATCAGCACCTTCCATCCGAGTCGCATGATCTGGTCGTAGCGGTAGCGCGGAAAGGTCGCGCGCACCCAGAGGAACACGAACAGGAAGAAGCAGGTCTTCAGGAACAGCCAGTAAAAGCCGGGCTGCGCGGCAAGCCAATCGCCCGGCAGGTAGCCCTGGAACGGCGACAGCCAGCCGCCGAAGAAGAACACCGAGCACAGCGCGGAGACCAGGATCATGTTCGCGTACTCGGGCAGCGCGAACAGCGTCGCGAACGCGGCGCCGGAATACTCGACATGGAAGCCCGCGACGATCTCCGACTCGCCCTCGGCGACATCGAAGGGTGCGCGATTGGTCTCCGCAAGGCCCGACACGAAGTAGACGATGAACAGCGGGAACAGCCAGAACCAGTTCCAGCTCAACAGTCCGCCCTGCTGGGCCCGCACGATGTCGCCGAGATTGAGGCTGCCGGCCGCCATCAGCACACCGACGAGCGCAAAGCCCATCGCGATCTCGTAGGCGACCATCTGCGCGGCCGAGCGCATCGCGCCGAGGAACGCATACTTGGAGTTGCTGGCCCAGCCCGCCAGGATCACGCCATAGACGCCGAGCGACGTCAGCGCCAGGACGTAGAGCAGCCCGGCATTGACGTCGGCCAGCACGAACTCCGGCGCGAACGGCATGACCGCCCAGGCCGCGAGCGCCGGGACCAGCACGATCAACGGCGCCAGCAGGAACAACAGGCGCGATGAAGCATCCGGAACGATGATTTCCTTGAGCAGCAGCTTGACGACGTCTGCGAAAGGCTGGGCCACGCCGCGCAGCAGCCTCAGATTGAAGAAGGTGACCCGATTCGGGCCGAGACGCAGCTGCATGTAGCCGATCACCTTGCGCTCGGCCAAGGTCAGGAAGGCCACCGCGATGATCACCGTCAGCATCACCACGACGATCTGCACGGTGACGATGATCAGCGCCTGTAGATCCGGCGGAATCGCGTTCCAGATTGCGATGAGCTTCTCCATGCTGCTCAGCCTGCCGCCGCGGCCCGACCGGCCCGCGTCAGCTGCAACGGCCGCGAGCGACGCACGATCGCGTCGACACCGTAGATCGGAAGCGCGGCCGTCGTGCCGCCCCGCTGCGCACCGACCGGGCGCTTGCCGGCAAAGCGGCCGTCATAGCCGACCTGACCCGCGATGCGGCGCAGCTCGTCCAGGACCTGGGTCGAACTCTCCTGGTCGAACCCATCGAGCCCGAGCAGGTTGCCAAGCACGCGCAGGATCTTCCAACCGGGGCGCGCCTCGCCGACCGCCTGCGCGCAGCCGCGGAACTCCTGCCAGCGCCCTTCAACGTTGACGTAAGTGCCGGAAGTCTCGGCGAAGGTCCCCATTGGCAACAGGACCCGAGCGACCGACATCAGCGAAGCGCTGGCATACGGGGTGATGGCGATGACCCGCGGGCAGGCCGACAGCGCGGCTGATGCGTCCTGTGGCCCCAGGTCGTGCTCCGGCTCGATGCCACCGAACAGCACACAGGCGGTCAACGGGGACTCCAGCATCTGTCGCACGTTCAGGCCAGGCTGCGAGTCCGGCCTCCCGCCGGCGACGCGGTGCGGCAGCGCCCCGGCAAGCGCCGCACCCGCGGCATTGCCGCCGTCCGGCAGGTAGCCGAGTGTCGCGCCCGTCAGGGTCGCAAGGGCCGCTGCAGCCGCCCGCAAATCCGCATATCGCGTGTGCCGCATCGCGACGCCGCCGAGCACGATCGCCCCGCGACCCGAGCGCAGCGAGGCGACGACCTCACGATGCGCATCGGATGCCGTGACGGATGCGGCCAGTGCGACGACCGCCTCGGGCGCCGGCCGGCCGCCCTGCTCAATCGCGGCCTGCAGCAGGCCCGCGAGCTCAGCGAGCAGGTCTGCCGGCGTCACGACGATCTGGTGCTTCACCGGGAAATGGGATTCCTGAGGCGCGGTCGCCAGCAGGCTGACGCGGGCGCCGCGCAGCGCGGCCTTGCGCACGCGATGCGCAATCAGCGGCGCCTGCTCGCGCACGTGGCAGCCGACCAGCAGCAGGCCGTCCAGCGACTCGATCCCGGCCAATGCGAGGCCGAGCCCCGGCCAGGCCGGGTCGTGGTCCTGGTCCGTGAAGTCCTGCTGGCGCAGGCGCGTGTCGATATTGTGCGAGTCGAGCGCGCGCGCCACGCGTGCCAGCAGGTACAACTCTTCCGTGGTCGCGCCCGGCGAGCCGAGCCAGCCGATCGCCCGGGATCCGCCGGCCCGTGCCGCGGCCTTCAGCATGTCGGCGGTCGCGCTGAGTGCGACATCCCAGGACACTTGCTGCCAACGTCCCTCGGTGCGCAGCATCGGTGCCTGCAGCCGGTCGTCTGAATAGATTCCCTCGTACGAGAACCGGTCGCGATCCGCAATCCAGGTCTCGTTTATCTCCTCGTTGTGCCGTGGCACGACGCGCATCAGCCGGCCGCGCAGCACGTGGCCGTAGAGGTTCGTGCCGGTCGGATCGTGGGGCGATATCAGCGGGTGCTCGGTCATTTCCCAGGACCGGGCCCGGTGCCGGAAAGGCTTCGAGTTCAGCGCGCCGACCGGGCACAGGTCGATCACGTTACCGGAGAGCTCATGATCGACGCTGCGCTCGATCCAGGTGCCGACTTCCATGTCCTCGCCGCGGCCGGTCGTGCCGAGCTCCTGCAGGCCCGCAATCTCCGCGGTGAAGCGCACGCAGCGCGTGCAGTGGATGCAGCGCGTCATGTCGGTCGAGATCAGCGGCCCGAGGTTCTGGTCCTTGACGACGCGCTTGCGCTCGTCGAATCGCGACGAGGCGCTGCCGAAACCGAGCGCGAGGTCCTGCAGCTCGCACTCGCCGCCCTGGTCGCAGATCGGGCAGTCCAGCGGGTGGTTGATCAGCAGGAATTCCATCGTGGCCTTCTGGGCCGCGAGCGCCCGGGGCGACCGGGTGAGGACCTTCATGCCCTCCATGACCGGCGTCGCGCAGGCTGGCATCGGCTTGGGCGACTTTTCGACTTCGACGAGGCACATGCGGCAGTTGGCGGCGATCGACAGCTTCTCGTGGTAGCAGAAGCGCGGCACGTAGATGCTGGCCCCATCGGTCACCTGCATGAGCATCTGGCCCTTGCGAGCCTGCAGCGGGCGGCCGTCGACCTCGATGTTGACCAGGTCGTCGCTCATGCGACCTTCTCCGCCGGAGCGTTGACGATGCTTTGCCCGGCGTGGTCGATCATGTACTCGAACTCAGGCCGGAAATGCCGCAGGAAGCTTTGCACCGGCCAGGCGGCGGCATCGCCGAGCGCGCAGATCGTGTGGCCCTCGATCTGGTTCGCGACCTGCACCAGCAGGTCGAGATCCGCGTGGCGGCCCTGCCCCGCCAGGATGCGGCGCAGCATGCGCGTGAGCCAGCCCGTGCCTTCGCGGCAGGGCGTGCACTGGCCGCAGGACTCGGACATATAGAAGCGCGAGATGCGCTCGAGCACCCGCACCATGCAGGTGCCCTCGTCCATCACGATGACCCCCGCGGAGCCCACGGCGGAACCCGCGTTGCGCAGCGCGTCGAAATCCATCGTGCAATCCATGATCAGCGACGCCGGCAGCACCGGCACCGATGAGCCGCCGGGAATCACGGCCTTGAGCCGGCGTCCGCCGCGCATGCCGCCGCAGATGTCCAGCAGTTCGCGGAACGGAATGCCCATCGGCAGCTCATAGTTGCCTGGCCGGCTGACATGGCCGGACACCGAGAAGATCGCGGTTCCACCCGAGTTCGGCACGCCGAGTTCGGCGAACCACTTGGCGCCCTTGCGCATGATCGCCGGCACGGCCGCGAAGCTCTGCGTGTTATTGATCGTGGTCGGCCGGCCATACAGGCCGTAGCTCGCCGGAAACGGCGGCTTGAAGCGCGGCTTGCCGGGCTTGCCTTCCAGCGACTCGAGCAACGCCGTTTCCTCGCCGCAAATGTAGGCGCCGGCGCCCGCTGCCGCGTGCAGGTCGAAGTCGATGCCGGAGCCCTGGATGTCGCGCCCGAGCAGGCCGGCGCCGTAGGCTTCCTTGAGCGCCTGCTCGAAACGCGGGAACGGTTCCGCAAGGAACTCGCCGCGGATGTAGTTGTAGCCGACGGTCGCACCCATCGCGTAACCGCCGATCGCCATGCCTTCGATGATCGAGTGCGGGTTGTAGCGCAGGATGTCGCGGTCGTGGCAGGTGCCGGGCTCGCTCTCGTCGGAATTGCAGACCACGTACTTCTGGCCGGGGGCATTGCGCGGCATGAAGCTCCACTTGAGCCCGGTCGGGAACCCGGCGCCGCCGCGTCCCCGCAGCCCCGAAGCCTTGACCTCTTCGATGATCGCCTCGCGCGGCGTTTTCTCGCGCAGGATCTTTTCCCAGGCCTGGTAGCCGCCCACCTTGCGGTAGACCTCGAGCGTCCAGCTGTGCGCGTGCTGCAGCGGCTCGAAAACGACCTGGTTCATTGCGCGCACCATCGGATCACTCCAGGCCGTCGAGAATCCTGATCGCCGACTCGGGCGTCAGGTTCTCGTGGTAGACGTGGTCGACCATCATCATTGGCGCGTTGTTGCAGGCGGCCAGGCATTCCTCCTCGCGCTTCAGGTAGATCCTGCCATCCGGGGTGCTGTCGCCCGTCTTGATGCCGAGGTGACGCTCGACCGCCTCGACCACCCGGTCCGCGCCGCACAGCATGCAGCTGATATTGGTGCAGATCGAAACGTGGGTGCGCCCGACCGGCCGGGTCTCGAACATCGAGTAGAAGCTGGCGATTTCATACACCTGGATCTGCGGAAGCCCGAGGTAACCTGCGACCGCGTCCATCAGCTCGGTCGTCAGGTAACCGTGATTCTGGTGCTGCGCGGCGCGCAATGCCGCGATGACCGCGGAGCGCCGCTGGTCGGCCGGAAACCTGGCAACCCAGTCGTCGATCTCGCGACGCGCTTGCTCGGACAGCACGCCCTTGCCCGGGGCTGCATCGCTCATCGGTCGATCTCCCCGAACACGATGTCCATGGTCCCGATGATCGCGACGACGTCGGCGAGCATGTGTCCGCGAACCATCTCGTCCATCGCCGACAGGTGCGCAAAGCCCGGTGCGCGGCATTTCACGCGGTAGGGCTTGTTGGCGCCGTCCGAGACCAGCCAGACCCCGAACTCGCCCTTCGGCGCCTCGACGGCCGCATAGGTCTCGCCCTCGGGTACGCAATAGCCCTCCGTGAACAGCTTGAAGTGATGGATCAGCGATTCCATGTCGCCCTTCATCTCGCTGCGCCGCGGCGGCGTGACCTTGTGGTCGTCGAGCATCACCGGCCCGGGATTGGCGCGCAGCCAGTCCACGCACTGCCGGATGATCCGGTTGGCCTGCCGGAATTCCTCGACCCGGCACAGGTAGCGGTCATAGCAATCGCCATTGACGCCGACCGGCACGTCGAATTCGACGCGATCGTAGGCGGCGTAGGGCTGCTTCTTGCGCAGGTCCCATTCGACACCGGAGCCGCGCAGCATCGGGCCGGTGAAGCCGAGTTGCAGTGCGCGCTCGGGTGTGACGACGCCGATGTTGACGGTGCGCTGCTTCCAGATCCGGTTTTCGGTCAAGAGCGTCTCGTACTCGTCGACGCAGGCCGGAAAGCGTTCCGTGAAATCCTGGATGAAGTCGAGCAACGAGCCCGCGCGCGCCTCATTCCGCCGCGCCGCATCCTTCTCGCTGCGCCAGCGCGAAGCCTGGTACCGGGGCATCGTGTCGGGCAGGTCGCGATAGACCCCGCCCGGCCGGTAGTAGGTTGCGTGCATGCGCGTGCCCGAGACCGCCTCGTAGCAGTCCATCAGGTCCTCGCGCTCGCGGAACGCGTACAGGAAAACCGTCATCGCGCCGATGTCGAGCGCGTGCGAACCGATCCACAGCAGGTGATTCAGGATGCGCGTCACCTCGTCAAACATCACGCGGATGTACTCGGCGCGCTCAGGCGGGCGAATGCCGAGCAGGTTCTCGATCGCGCGCACGTAGGCGTGCTCGTTGCACATCATCGACATGTAGTCGAGCCGGTCCATGTAGCCGATCGACTGGTTGAATGGCTTGGATTCGGCGAGCTTCTCAGTTGCCCGGTGCAACAGGCCGATGTGCGGGTCGGCCTTCTGGATCACCTCGCCGTCCATCTCCAGGATCAGGCGCAGCACGCCGTGGGCCGCGGGGTGCTGCGGTCCGAAATTCAGCGTGAAGTTCTGGATCTCAGCCATTGCGGTCCTTGCGGATCACCTTCGGCACCGTCACGCGCGGCTCGATGCTGACGGGTTCGTAGACGACACGGCCCTTGGCCGGGTCATAACGGACCTCGACATTGCCGGACAGCGGAAAGTCCTTGCGGAACGGATGCCCGATGAAGCCGTAGTCGGTCAGTATCCGGCGCAGGTCCGGATGGCCGCGGAACAGGATGCCGAACAGGTCGAAGGCCTCGCGCTCGTACCAGTTCGCCGACGCCCAGACCCCGGCCACGGAATCGAGCATCGGCGGCTCGCCGGGACGGCAATGGCAACGCACCCGCAGCCGCACGTTCCGCGCAACCGACAGCAGGTGGTAGACGACCGCGAATCGCGGCTGTCCCTCCACCGGGCGCGCCGCTTCGCGCTCGACGCCGCGGCTGAACCCGGTGGACGTCGCCTGCTCGGTGGTCCATTCCGAACGGCCATGCTCCAGGTAATCGATTCCGGACAGGTCCGTCAGCTGCTCGAACCACAGTTCCGGCAGGTCGCGCAGGTCGCGGCAGACCGTCACGAGCTGCTCCGGCGCGACCTCGATCGCCAGCTCGCCGGCGAGCGATGGGACGCGCCTGGCTCGCGCGCCGATCCGGGTTTCGAGGGCCATTGCCGTTGCAGCGAGTCTGCTCATGCTCAACCGCGCGCGATGGTGCTGGTGCGGCGGATCTTGTCCTGAAGCTGCAGGATCCCGTAGATCAGCGCCTCGGCGGTTGGCGGACAACCCGGCACGTAGACGTCGACCGGCACGATGCGGTCGCAGCCGCGCACGACCGAGTAGGAATAGTGGTAGTAGCCACCGCCATTGGCGCAGGAACCCATCGAGATGACCCAGCGCGGCTCGGCCATCTGGTCATAGACCCGGCGCAGGGCCGGGGCCATCTTGTTGACCAGCGTGCCGGCGACGATCATGACGTCGGACTGGCGCGGGCTGCCGCGGAACACGACCCCGAAGCGGTCGAGGTCATAGCGCGATGCGCCGGCGTGCATCATCTCGACCGCGCAACAGGCAAGCCCGAAGGTCATCGGCCACAGCGATCCGGTCCGCGCCCAGTTCATCAGGTTGTCGACCGTCGTCGTGACGAATCCCCTGCCCTGGATCACCGGCGCTTCGGCGGTCAGTCCCATTCCAGGGCCCCTTTTTTCCATTCGTAAATGAAGCCGACCACGAGCACCGCCAGGAACACGGCCATCGACAGCAGCCCGAATCCGCCGATCGCATCGAGCGATACCGCCCATGGGAAGAGGAAGGCGATTTCAAGGTCGAAGATGATGAACAGGATTGCGACGAGGTAGTAACGCACGTCGAACTTCGCGCGCGAATCCTGGAAGGCGTCGAATCCGCACTCGTAGGGCGAAAGTTTATCGGGGTCGGGGCGCCGTGGGCCCAGCACGAAGCCCAGGATGAGCAGCAGCAACGCGAAGGCGCCGGCCACAGCGAGGAATATCAGTATTGGCAGGTAATTCTGCAGCACTATGCGGACCGTTGCGGGCTACGACGAGGCCTGCAAAAACATCGCGCATTGTAACCTTGCGCAGGGCCCCTTGGGATACCCGCGCAGATGATCTGGATCATGAATGGTGCCGACGGTGGGACTCGAACCCACACGGGTTTCCCCACTAACCCCTCAAGCTAGCGCGTCTACCAATACCGCCACGTCGGCAAAAAACAGAGAAAAGAAAACGC
>Ga0214473_10000264_pt1 | contig 73427 bp, 124 predicted proteins | sample RVTome_7_FD_203509 | JGI IMG/M metagenome (GOLD analysis project Ga0214473, IMG submission 203509) | Soil microbial communities from uranium-contaminated site in the Upper Colorado River Basin, Wyoming, United States - RVT98D197 | ecosystem: Environmental > Terrestrial > Soil > Contaminated >...
TACTGGGAAAATACTAATGCTTTAGATTCTCCAATATTGTCAATAAACTCTTTGACGTAGGCAACTTTGTATTTTGATATAATTTGCTTTAAAGTTGTCAACTTTTTTAGTTGAATTGCTGTGGAATCTCTATCCTCTTTTTTGAACTTCCCTTGAGTTTTCAAATATAAAAGATAATTATCAAAAGCTAGATTATACTCCTTAATCCCTTCTTTTGGTAAATCTAATCTTATTTCAGAATAAGTTTTTTCTGGCAATTCTGAAAGAACATCTTCTTTTTTTCGGCGAATCATTATCGGTTTTAATTCTTGATTCAAAGCATCGAGATTGGATGCGCCATTATCATCCCAATATGTAACAGGAGTACCATCTTTTTTTGTAAAATTAACTTGATATAAATTACAATATTTTTTTGCATACGCCCAATAGGAACCCCACTTATTTGAATCTAAAAAATTTAATAAGCTAAACCCTTCTTTCGGTCTATTTTTAAGTGGAGTAGCTGTAATTAAAATCTTATGCTCTATGCGTTTAAGTTTATGAAATTCTTTAGACCTTCTGCGTTTCATACTCTTTATCCTATGAATTTCATCACCAATAATACAATCAAAATCGTGTTTTACAAGCTCTTTGGTAAAATTATGTAAGCTATCATAGCTAACAATTGTAAAATCAGCTTCTTCTATTTTATCTTTTCCCTCTAATATTTTTGTTGTTCTATCTGTAAACTTTTCTACTTCCCCTTCCCAAACGTATTTTGCTCCTGCTGGACAAACTATTAATGCCTTAAATCCATGCTGATGAGCATAAGAAATAGCCTCTATCGTTTTGCCAAGTCCGGTATCGTCACACAAAAGAATTCCTTTTACTCCTGATTCTCTTGCAATGTTCATAAATTTAACTCCTGCTTTTTGAAAGGGTAGCAAGTCTAACTTCAATTTTATATCAAGTTCAACATCAAAATCATTTTGGATTTTTTCTGCTTTTTTTCCAAATTCTTTCTCATTAATCTTTTTTGCAAGAAGTTTATTATACTCTCTTTTGAAACCCTGGGAAATACTGAAGTGAGGAAATATAGACAATAACTCGTCTAATACAGGTAAATCTAAAGGAATAACCCAACACATAGAATTTGGAACCCATCTTCGACTTGATAAGGATTGAATCTTAGCAACATCATTGCTATCATATGGAAAACGTATAGCCACCCATTTTTTACGTAACTCTATAGTGTATATAATTTTCTCTGCAAATACAGTTTCTTCTGCATTAAGAATTTCTCTATTTTTAATGAGATAAGTCAAGTTTTTTCCCTCTTAATCTTCATTTTTATTTCTTTTATTTTTGTACAACATATTGCATAACCATAACTATACCTATAAGCCAAACGATTGCTGCACATATCCAGGCTAATGCTACTTTCATCCATTTACCAAAATTAAAAATAAAAAAGGAATATCTAACCATAAAACACACAGAAATTACTGCAACTAACGAGCTAGTAAATACTAAGGCTATTCCAAAAAGTAACATTTATTTCACTCCTTTATATAGGCTATATTATCTTCTTTTAACTGCTTAAAAGAATCCTTCAAAAATCATCTTTGTTCGTTCACATCTCGAACAGGTGGCGTTTGGTTCATCTTTAAGGCCAACCATATCATTTATCATTACAAATTCATCGGGTCTAACATATTGTCCACACTTTTCACAGACTGGAACAAAAGTTGCTCTATCTTTTCCATATATAATGCGTCTCGTATTTTCATATTCATTCATTATTCCTCCAATTCCTCATGTACAAACCACACTATCTCTGCAAGTATTCCACCCATGCAGATAAATACAAGTATTACTGCAAAAGGAATACAGATACTACAAAGAAAAGCAATTAGCGCAATTCCAGCCATACCAATTAAAACATATAGTATTGATAGTAACCAGTTTTTCATTTGTTTCTCTTCCTTTCTAAGCTTTATAAATTGTTATTTTAAAATCCCCTTCGTTGATTTGCTAATTTATATTCCTTGTTAAATACATCAACTAATCTTTTTACTTCATCTATTATTTCAACACCTTCTTTATACTGAGCTATTAATATTACACCATCAAATTCAAATCTCAAGCTTGCTCCCAAGTCTCTTGATATTCTAACAGCTTCTAAACAAGCATCCTCAAGATGCGCTCCCCATACAGGGGTAGCAGTAAAAGCAAATAATTTAGTTGCTTTCATTCATTATTCCCCCTTTCTTTATAAATTGTTATCTCAAAATTGCTTGCACAATACTGTTCCTCTGCATTAAAGCAATCTATAAAATCTTTACAGGAGAGGCAGCAACCAATATGCTTGTTTCTGCCACAAGGAGTTTTTGCACAATGAACTTTAGCTTCATGTTTACATAGAGTTTTAAAACCTACTTTATTAAATACTTTTTCCATTACTTTTCATTCCCTTTTTAATAAATTTATACATATGTACTCTTCCTTTCTTTTATTTTAGCATAATGATTAGGTCTAAGCAATAGGCTTTCTATGCTCTCATTCTTCAAATGATTTTTAACTTTTTTAACAGCTTCACATACCTCTTTATAGCTTAAACTTAACATTCGTGCTATTTCGCCGCGTGAATACCCAACGGAATAGAACAAATAAATATCTATAAGCCTAAATATTTTATTGTCCTTTATGTTAGTGTCAAATTCTTGACTAATCAATAGTCTTGGTGGTCTCATATTATTTCTTCTCCTTAATATAAAACTTTACCTTTTTGCTATAACTACAATTATTAATAATTTCTGTACATCTTTCTGGGCACTCACAATATCTTAGACACAAAGAACAACAAGTAGCTTCTTCTTTAGGGCATTTTATACTACATATAAAACCCTCAACTGCTTTATAGCTTTTCATTCTGAAAACCTCCTTATATCTATTAGTATTCGATCTAATATACTTGAATCTTCTTTATTTCTTCTTTTTAGTTCCTGGTCTATGATTGTGTTGATTATTCTAAATGCTTGAAAATTTCCCTGCCTTACACAAACTTCTCCTGCTTTTATTATGTCTGTCAATGTATTCATTCTTTTCCTTTCAGATAGCCCCTATTTTATTACAACCATTTCCTCAGCAATTGCCTTAGCAAAATCCCAATAGTCTGTTAGTGATCCACTGCCTGTCTCAAATTTTGTTACCTCTTTTGTTTCTTCACAATAAATCTCAAAGTACCAAAACTGAGCTGGGCATCCTTCCACCCAAATTTTCACATTACTTTTATCAGAAATATTTACTTTTCCTACAAAATATTTTTCATCACAACCAATTTTAAATGTTTTTAAACCTAGTTCTCTAAAAAGTTTGTGATCCGTTGAATATGTTTTTACTTCATCAAGAAAGTTCATTTTCAAGCTCCTGTTTATAGATTTTTATTTCTTTTATTCTGTTTTTTGGTATTAATAGTATATATTCCTTTTTTTCTATTGCAAAATAAGTTTCGTTTTCTGCAATTATATAAACTTCAATATATAACTCAAACTCTGTGTTAATAATAAGTTTTTTACCTTCTAAATTAAATAAGTCTATCACTTTTAACTACCTCCTTCTATAAGGCGTAAAGCTAAACTTAAAGCTTCAGAATACCCTGTTAGATAAGCAGCTTCAACTGTTTTATTACCTTCAATAGCTGTTTCTACTACATCATAGGTTATTCCCCATGTTTTAGATATTTCGTCTATTTCTTCATTTGCTTCTTTTCGTTCATCTTTCAAATTTAATTTTGTCAAACCTAATTTTAAGTAAGTAATTTCTTTATTACTCATTTCTTCTCCTTTTATTAACAACTTGTGCAGAATTTAATGCCTAACTTACTTAGTGATTCGATAATACAATAAGTATCTTTCTCAAGTTTCCAATAAAGCCAATGATTATTCATTACATAATCTTTAGTGTAGTTCATTATTCCTCCTCAACTTTACAACCTAACCAACATGTCCTTGTCTCCAAATCCCAATCACACTTGCTTGCATTGCACTTATCCTCATCACCCTCAAAGAATAGATTTATCGGGCAAATTGGGTATTTTATATTATCCATTTTATACTCCTTTCAATAGAACAGTAAAAAATAATAGAAGCATACCAGAAATAACACCAAGGAAAAAACATCTGAATACTAAAGACTCATATATTTCTGGGTCATACCTTTTAAGTCTTGCTAATCTACAAACATACTGCACAAACTTTCTTGCTCGATATTCTAATCTTTCAGCCATCCAAGCTAAAACAGAATAAAAGTAATATGGTATCTTATATCTTAATTGCATCTTATACCTCCAAACGTACTGGCATTAGTAGATACGAATAACTATTATCTTTTTCTACTATCAAAGCAGGATTAAGAGGAGACATTAGTTGAATCCTTACTTCTTCTCCTTCTATTGCTTTTAGGCCATCAATTAGAAAGTCTGGATTAAAGCCTATTCTAATATTCTTGCTTTGAATAGCTTCCATAGCTACAATTTTATTTTCAGAAGTTTTCATGGCTATTTCTAATCCAACTTCTTTTCCAGCTCTTTCTTCTTCTGTAGCATATTTGCCTACAGCTATATGCTCTTTTTCAAGTTTTGCTAAATTTTCTTGTTCCTTTTGGATGTGGCTTTCTAGTTTAGAATTTACCTCTATTATAGCTTCAACCTCTTCTGTGATTATATTATCATCTTGTTTCGATGTTACTATTAATTGATCCCCTGTTTCAATAATTACAGAATTAGAACTATCGGAACTCTGATAATAAGAGTTACTTGGTTTTTCTAATATTACTTTTGCTCTTTCAACAGCCTTCAATAAAGCTTCTTTATCTGTTATAATATCAAGATAGTAAAATTCTGGTAAAAGCTGTTCATACTTTGGAAACTCTGCATCAATTAATCTTGATACTATTCTTGTGTTGTCCACAATAAGCACAATTCTAGCAAAATTATCTTTTTCTAGCAATTCTATACTAATTTCTACTGTGCTATTCTTAGGTGTGATTTTTAACAATTTACTAATAGTTTCTCTTGGCACGATAACTTTAATCTCTTTATCTGTATTTATGTTATCCTTAAAAGTCTCTATTTGATCTTGTGCAAGACGAAAACTATCTGTAGCTACAAAATTCAAATGAAAATCCTTGTAAGTAAATAATACTCCATTTAATGCTGGTCTTGTTTCATCCTTACTAAGGGCTGGAAAAACTTTAGTTAGTGCTTTAATCAAATCATTAGAGTTTACTTCTGTTTGAAAATCTACTTTTTCTAATTCAATTTTGCAAGGGAATTCTTCAGCATCTAAAGTAGAAATATGCAAAGAAGTATTCTTAGCAAAAATTCCTAAATTCCAAACATCCTCTTCTTCATTACAATAATGTAATTCTATTTCTTCATCTTTAGGTAATGTCTTTAGGATTTTCTCAAAGGTTTTTGCATCGACCACAAAACTACTTTCTTCATAGTGTCGATAATCACTGCTCATTACTATATTGTCTATTTCTACTTCAATTTGAATCTCTAAATCGGTAGCTCGAATTGTTACTTTGTCATCTGTAGCTTCAAATAAATAACTTCCCAAAATAGGTAAAACTGACTTTTTTGCTACTCCATGCTTAACTTTCTTGATAGCATTTTCCAGATCTTTTTTGTTTGTAGTAAAACAAACTGGGCTAATCTCTGTTTTTTCCATTATACATCAACCTCCACAAAGTTTCCGTTTTCAATTAAATTCTCTATTTCTTTTTCTATTTTTTCAGCAGCATTTTCATCTTCTGATCTTTCTTTTAACACATCATAGTCAATAATATCAACTTTAATGTCAGGAACATCAGAAATCACTCTTATTACACAACCACCCTCAATTTCAATAAGAACTTTACTCATTATGCTTTCTCCTTTCTACTGTTATTTCTTTTCTTCTTTTATGTCCTTCCCAATGTTGAAACAAGCTTTGTTTAAAACTTTCCGAGTATACATACCCTACAGACGAATAATCCTCAGCCAACAAATAACAAGGATTTATTCCACGATTTACAACAAGATTATAAAATCTATTTGCCGCTCTTTTGCCATAGACAATACCTATATCAATTTTTACATACTCGATTAGGGAAGTATGGCCATCACCTGATCTTAGTCTAGTCATTTTACACACCCCAATAGTTTATTAAATCGTCTTGTCTTTTTAAGTAAGCTATCCAAGATAATACTTCATCTTTAGTTTGATAGGGCGCATAATGGCAATAATCTGGTCTATCAAACAAATAAGTAATTTTATTGTCATCTTCATAAATATATGTTTCTATAAGTTTACAATGCTTTTTTGCCAAAGCTATGAATTTATCTAATAAGCTGTTATTTTCGTAATCTGTTCGCCCATGTATAGCTATAAAAGGCAAGTCATATACCAAGGACCCTTGAAGTTTTGTAGGAAACGAAATACTAAAATCTGAATCTTTGTCATTAACACAAATATAGGATAGCCCATCTTTTCGGTAGCAGTAATTTTCTTTATCTTCTTGAAACCTGTCTATTGCTATCTTATTTTTCATCTTAACTCCTTTACTACTTATATCGGCACAACTTACTTAAAACTTTAATATTCTTGTAGTTCCCTATATTCTGCTAGTGTTACAAGATATATGGCATGATTTTTGATACACTTAACAAGCATTTTTCCACACTCTTTACAAAATAATAACTCAAAATTGTGCTGGTTTATTTGTACTATTTCTTTGCAGCTAGGGCATACCATATATGTCAACATAATAACCTCTTAAATAACTTTTCTTAATGCTTCTGCTTCTCTTTTTGTAGAACTAAAAACCCATTCATCCGCTTCATTATGAAGAATAGTGCATAGTAGCTTTTTTGGCAATCTATAGTTATTTTCTACAGCACTAAAATTAACTAGGCCACTATCTAATGCTTCTTCCAGTCTTTTCTTTGCGCTCTCATTTGATGTTTTTAACAGTTCATTAAACTTTTTTCTTGCTTGAGCTTTAGTCATTTTTACTCCTTACATCTAAATCAAACCAATAGTTATCTCCATGTTCATCACATTTTGAGATTCTAAAATCTTTTATTGCAATTAAAATAAAACCTTGATTTTGTAAATAATCTTTAACTTTTCGTATTGCGTTTTTAAGTCCTTTAGCATTTACAAAAAAATCATTATTTATCATCTCAGTTGTAAATTTACTAGGCATTTTCTACCTCTTTACATAAAAGACAATTAGCAACAAACTCCCCTGCTTCCAAATCTTCAATATTAGTCCAACTTCCGTAGTTTGGACAACAAATCTCTTCATCTTGTAATGTGTTATAAGATGTCCAATCAATTAGGAGTTCCTTCATTATTCTTCTCCTTCAAATATATCCCCATAATCTGTATATGGTAAATCTTCCGTATACAACCAGCTTGTTTGTACTTTTGCTTTTGGGTTTATTTTTTGCAATTCTTTTTCAATGTCGTCATGTGCTTCTTTTTCTGAAGTTCCCCCACAAAGATTAGTTGAACCTTCATAAAAAGCTATTTCTTCTTCTGTTGTTTGATCTTCATAAGTATAGCTATCTATCAAATCACAACTTTCAGCCATTTTTCTAACTAATTCATCTACACTAATACCTTTTACATCTACTCGAACATTGTAACTTCTTGACATTTTAGTAAACCTCCTTTATATGCTTTAGATATTCTATTGTTATTTCGTCCTTGGACATTGCGCCAGTATAAACATAATGCCAGCCACACTTACAATCTGCTTGTGCATCATGTAACGATTTAATAAATAGCTGGTGTTTTCCAGATGTTTCATATCTAGGACATGAATTAATATAAAATCCACTGTCTTGATATGTTTTTGCTGTTATACAGTTCCTTTGATCTTTACAATCGTAGCATTGGCTTTCTTTGGGTAAGTCTTTCAGTTTCATTATTTCTCCTTTATAAAACTAGAACAGATCATAGCTTCACACTTATTATCCCCATATATGGGACAATAAGCACAACAAAGCGTACTCTTGCTAATTGTACACATACTGCTCTCATTACAACACTGTATATCTATATAACTCTGACAAAATCTTGTAGCTCCTTCTTGTGCTTTCTTTTTTGAAATCAAATTCATTATAGAACCTCCTTAAATTCTCCACTAATAATAAGTTTTTCTACCCAATCTTCTGCTATAACTTTTGTAGTCATCTTAAACCTCTCTTTCTATTTTTAATTTTTTACATTAAGCCTGTTCTTTTTCTAGTATCAGCTTCAAGCATAAAAAGTAGAATTATTGCGACCGTTTGAAACAAACTAATAACTTCTAGTAAACTCATTTTAAATCCTTCTCTACTTTTTCTATGTCTTGTTGCACTTTCCTTAAAAATATTAATTCTTTTTTAAGATAACCTAAAAAACAAATTGCGCAAATAAATAAAGTAATCCATGTACCAAGTAAAAAACCAATTATAAGCATATTTAAAACTCCTTTTCTTTTGGTATCGGCATTTTGTTTAAAAACCTTTAGCTTTTCTTTTTATCTTCTAGCTCGTTTATTTTCTTGTCTATTTTAACAAACTCTATAACTGCAAACAAGTAAAAAACCATAACAAAGATAAACAGACAACATAAAATAATGAATATTCCTTTAATCATTTTTAAGCTCCTCAAATATTGCTTCCCATTCTAATTCTGGCAAGTCCTCTTTTTTTGTTATTTGCAAAAGTTCCTTGCATTTCTTCTTATAGCATTTTTCTACTGCAAAAGTTTCTTTGCCTTTACAAATCTCAATTCCACATATATAAACTTGTTTATCTTTATCTTGATACATTAGAACTCCTCCACAATTACAGTAACATCTTCTCCACATTCTGGACACTCAAAAGACGAAACACCTTTTTTCACTGCTTCTGCTTCTGTATATCCTTCTACTATGTTGTTTTTTACTAATGCTTTTTGCACACATACAGAATATACGTTCACTTCTGTTAGTTCTTTGCCACATTCTGGACAATTTTTACTCATCTTCATACTCCTTTATTTTTGTTATCAGCATATTCAAATCAAACCGTTAGCTTTTTTCCAGAAAATCTTATTATATCCTTTAATCTTCTATGTCCAATTTCCCCATAGAAAGCTTCGATATCTCGTAGGCATTGTTCAAACTCCTTGCCATGGCTAGTTCCTTTGATAAGATAAATAAGCTTCTTTTTCGGTTGTTCATTTTTTGCTGTTTTTATTCCACCATACCAAATTCTTTTTGTCACAATATCGCAATATATTGCTTCCTGCTTATTCCAAAGTTCTGCTTTGTAATATCCTTTAACTCCTTTTATATACCTAGTTTCGTGTAAGTGATGAGCTAATTCATGTAATAATGTATCTACTTTTGCTTTTAAACTTAATTCAATCTCACATCTTCTCCATATTCCAAGAGTTCTTCTTAGTCTTGAATTTCTATAAACAGGAATAGCTCTCATTTCAAAATGGTTACAAATCTTATTTGTTTCTTTTTGCATTTGATCGTCAACTTCTTGGATTCTCATTTAATAACCTCATAGTCTTTCTATGCCTTACTTTTGCCCCTTTTGGCTGTAATATGCCTTCAAATAGTTAAAAATCACTTGCTTTTAATCCTTTTTCTGTGTTTAACTTTTATGTATTTCTTGACTTTTGCTAGGGAAAAATCCTCAACATTGCAAATTTTATGCTTTGCTTGATTCTTATAACTCCAGTCACAGCCGGATATAATTTCACCTATGCAATTCAAATAAACTTCTCCTTCTGTAACGCTATCATCGTCAACCTGTAGGAAATAAGGCTTGACTTCGCTACCGTTTTTTGATCTGCCCTGTTTCAAAACCATTGCATAACTAAAGGCATAATTCTCATACTTTGCACTAGCAAACTTCAAAACAGATAATAACTCTATTTGGTCTTCGCCGTTTTCGTGGAAACCATCATTGCTCCAATTTACTTGGGATATTTCATTATCAGAACAGTAAGCATAAAGATTTATTATAGCCAAAATAAATGTGCTGTTTTTTTCCTTTGCGTTTGTGGCTATATAGAAATTCCCTATTCCAACATTATGCTTTTTGGCAAGACTTACAATTTTATTAATCTTTTTTGGTACTAATGAAGGTTCACCCCCCGATATTGTAAGTAAATTAATATAATCTAACTTTGAAAATAAAATACCAATATGCTTTTCGTCAATATCAATATTTTGTGCGTCTCCTCGCAAACAATGAGAGCATTTCAAATTGCATTTTCTTGTAACTTCTATTACCAAACTGTCAACATTCATTTTTTCACCTTACTTTATATATCGGCAAGTTTGATGTAAACCTTTAGTTCTATTTTTGATATAACTTACAATCATAGTTTGCATCTATGGTAATTCTATGCAAACAATCAAAGATAAAAACTTCTTTTGCGATTTTCTTCATTCTACCTATAGCTTTTTCTAAGTCATTTGTTTTTAGATATACCTTAAACTCTTTTTCACTAGCTCCTACATAATCTCCTTGAAGCCAATATCTTTTAAAAGCCATTTCTTACCCTTTCTTATCCTTGTTATTCCCTGTTTTGCCCCTCTTTTACCTTCTTTTAGTCCTAATATGCTTCAATATTGTTAAAAATCACTAGGCAAATACTCTTTTATTTAAAGGTACATTATTTCTAATATAACTTTTTAGCTTCTCAATTCTTGCTTTTTCTTCTTTAACATTTGTTTTTCTTTGTGTTTCAATTTTATCATCAATAGCATTCCTAGCGTATTCCAGTAGGCCATTATTCTCAAAATCTGTCCCATAGAATCCACCGCAAGAATCGACCGAATCTCCATCAGAATCTTCTATAGAATAAAAATAGACTTCTCCAGTCAAGAAATTATCATAAACTTCTACTTCTGATTGAAGAACATCTGTTACCCTTTTTATCAGCTTTTTTGAGACCTTTTTAACATTATATTCTTCTCTTACTCTATCTTTTGTTACATAAATATAACCTACTTGCCCGCTATCCCACCGACAAGAAAAAGGCTTTGTACTAATTGTAATGCCACTATGGTCATAAAGATACAACGGTAAAGCAATAATATTTTCTTGTTTAACAAATTCTACTAGCTCATCAGGACCACTAAAATTATGCTCATCTCCTAAATTATATCTTGAATGAAAACAAGCTATCGTTCCTAGATTATCCCATTCTCTAGGGCCTTCTGTAAGATCATCCTGTTCAATTTTGATTATATATCCTTTATATTCCTTTTTCATTTTTTACCCTTTCTTAGACTATTTTATATCTAGTTTAAGCTATTTTTAGGCTTTTTCAAGCCTGATCCATGTCAATATTGTTAAAAATCAACCTAACTTAATTCATCTTGAATATATTTTTCTGCTTCTTCTAGTGTTTCAAATTGTTGAAATTTTCCTATCGTTTCTACTTTTCCAGTTTGAACATCAAATTCTCTAACTGTAAAAAATCTCTTTGTTTGCTGAAAATTATCTTCACTTGTTATAAAATACTTTTCTTTGATTAGCTCCTTACTATGAATTTTTGATCCCCAAAATTCTATTGCTTGCCCATCGAAAAAATGCCTGTGCTTTTTCTTGCTAATTTCTTGTACCTCTTTGAGTGATAAGCTCATTTTAACCTCCTATGATAATAGATTTCTATTTCTTAAAAATCTCATTCCCATGAATATAGCTCTAAATAGTCTTGGTTTTTGATATGTCGGTCTATATTCTCTTCAACTTCTTTTCTTGTCGGTCCCTCATCCCTGTCAGAATGCAAATTCCAAAAGGCAAATACTTTACCGTCGCTTGTATAAGCACTTATACCATGCCCACCGAACCAAACTACAACTGAATCTAAATTCTTGTCATACTTTACAATTTTCGCTCCATCTAATTCTTCTGCTAAATTCATTTTTATACTCCTTTTCTTTTATTATCGACAAAAACCTAAAATTCCTTTAATATCTTGTCAATTCTTTTTTGTACTTCTTCTGCAAAATCTCCAGGGTCAGGGGCAGCAGGATAATGAAAATTCAGATAGGTTTCAGCAATATTTTTTATTTGTTCAAAATAGCCCGCTATCCTATTATTTGACGCTATAAACTCTTTACTTCTCATTTCTAACCTCTTTCTAATATTTTCCTAGTTCTACTTCTTCAACAGCAATTTGTATATCATTTTCTGCAGCAAATTCTCCTAGAGTTTGATCCCCATTCTCATTATAGCCATATTCCCTCAATCTCATTTTCCTATAGGCCACAGCTTCTACTCTTGTTTGAAAAGCCCGTACTTTTTCAATTAATAGCTCGTATGTTTCAATAACTATGTATATTTTCATCATGTTATTCTACCTCCTTCTCTTTAAGGCACTTTTCTTGGCAGTTCTTTTTGCAATAATCTATCTGTAAGCCTTTTGGATTATAACTATCAAGAAAATATTGTGTTATTTTACAATCAGCTTTTGGAAGTTCTTTATAGTTTGTTGGCAGGTTTTTTTGGGTTTCTTTATCGAACATTTTTAAGCTCCTTTTGGTAGAAGGTATGTTGTTATTCTAACCCAAAGCTTTTGGCCTGTTTCATGTCCCTGTATGTCGCCATACCGATAGGCCCTGCCTGCCATTACTTCAACTCTTATGCTGTTCTTTTGTACTTTGTATCTATATTCTTTACCTTCTTTTGATGTTTTATGTAGATGGCCGTAGGAATTCTCCTTCCAGCCTTTTTCTTTTAAAATTTCCTTCCAGTTCGCTTTTATTCTAGGTGTCTTTGTTTTTACCATTTTTTATCCCTTCTTAGCTTTCAATACTATTATCGGCAAGTTCAAGAAAAAACTTTAATCTTCTAATTCTTTAACGTCCCAAACTTCCCCTTCATTTTCCAGGTAGGTATTCAAGATACAAAACTTTAGATTCCTTTCCAAAAAGCTTTTTTATGCTTTTGATTGTATTTTTTTCTAGCTGTCTATTACTCATTTTTTCACCTCTGATTTTTAACTTACATATTCGATGTAAAATACTAGCTATTTGTTAAAAATCATTTGTAATTAATATTCTTTTAAGTACATGACCTTGCTTTTTATGTCCTGTCACTTGGCTGATATCCTGAGCTAATTTACTAACAGTTTGGCGACATGTTTTTACTTCTCTATTTACCAAAGCTGTCAAATCTAAAAATGTAATTTCTGAACTATTCTCTAGTATTTTTTGAATTACTGAAAATTGCTGTTCCCTAATTCCTGGCTTTTGAACTTTTGTCCTATATTCTGGAATATGCGAATTGCAGCTAGAAATAAACCTGTTTTTCTGCTGGCAATATCTCCTATAACAATTTTGACAATTTCCTTGCATTATAACTCCTGATTATATTGTATTATTTCTATTATCGACACAAACAAGGAAAATCTTTAATATTATTTTAAACAAGTTTTTTCAGAAAAGACTAAAGTTTTTGAAATTTTTTAGATTTCCAGTTCAGAATTTTTGAACTTTTGCGTTCTTGTACTTTTTGCGCATATCCTCAAACAAAGTTTGATTTGCTTCCTGTAAACTTATTGTCATTTGCCGCAAATTACCTTCAAGATCGCAGCAGACAATTTTCCTAGCTCGCAACCGTTTTTCTAAACTTCTTATATACTGTTTATCAACAGTCAAATTTTACTCCTTTTTTAAGGTATCGTTATTATTATCGACACAAACAACAAAAACCTTTAATTATATTTTACCATGTCAAAAGGATAATTGCCAGTAAAATTTGAAGCTCTAATTTGCGATTTAAGCATTTAAAAAACAGCGATGAATAGTAAACCCTTAACACTGATGTAAAAACCTCTTAAAATTGAATTTAGCAGGGGTCTTGAACTGGTATTTTGTTAAAATCTAGCTTTTCAACGTCAAAGCATACTATATATGGTATATGGTAAAATCAAAACCACAACAAAAAAGGAGGTTTCAAGATCAAATGTCAAAATGTATAGATATAAAGATTTTCCAGCAGATGCCGATAGTATTAATAGAAGATAAAAACCTTAAAAAGGAGTTAAAATGATACCTCTTGACACAAAAACCCAAAACGAATTAAAGCTTTCTAATGGTAGGCAGGCACTGGCAGATACACAAAAGCCAAACTACGTAAAATCTGCTAAAATCGACGGAGACCGAGTAATAATAATAGTAAGGTCACGTGGTAGGGATATTATAAAAACCTACCTTTTCCAGGTGCAGGATGAGAATGGGGAATTGTTATAAAAGCCTAAAAACGTAAAGGAGTAACAATGCAAAACGTAAAAACCGTTATAGAATTGCTATGGGAGGAGAACACCGAAAATGAAAAGGTATAGAATAATTGACAACCAACAACAGACAAGAAATTGCCTAATTGAAGCCGAAAATAAAAACGACGCAATAGACAAAGGAGCACATGAACTAAAAACATGGAATATATGGGTAATTCTAGTAAAACATGAACTAGAATTCCCTATACCAAAAGATAACGGCAATAGCTTCAAGTATGGTTTTTACTTCTACGGCCTGCTATCAGGAAAGCAATATAAGGTATACGATGTTACAATAGCCGATAGTTTAATTGCAAGATCAGGACATTGCAATATCGGAGAAGAAGTTTGCTTCGTGCGCGCAATAGGAGAATTCAATGGCCAATGGATACCAACAAAGGATAACCTAGCATGGATAGAACTACTATAAAGGAGAATGCCATTACCCACACGATGATAATAGATATTGTGACACCTGCGGCACGATTCTATCGGACTTTGGAGATGACAAAAATTGTAAAGACCAATTTTTAGATGATTATTGCCAAAATTGTTGGGATAAAAGCAACAAGGAGCTAGAAGATTATATAGCTCGCAATAAGAAGGAGAAAAACACAAATGAATAAAAGCGTAAATAAGTTAGAGCTTGAAAACGTACAAGCACAACTAGCCAAAGGTAGATCAGCACTCTTCCATTTATGGCAAAAAGCCCAACAAAGCAATAGCACAAATACAGAAAAGCTATGGAACCTATATATGCAGATGCTCGAAATACAAAAAGCACTCTAACATAAATAAGTAAAGGAGCTTCTACTTAAAAGAGTAGGAGCTTTTTTATTGAAATACTTTTTAGCTTAAAAATATAAATGCTTTTTAGTCTAATTGTATGGTTGAACAGGTGTTTAGAGGAGTATTTGCATAAATAGGCAGGTTCAAATTGCATACATTATAATTACATCTTATATTGCATTATAGCATCAAACAGCCTCTAAGCTGTTGTCTATTTACACAAATGCACACCCCCTCATCTGGACATAAGTACAAATTAGATCGTGCTGGAGCTACTTTTGATGCAGAGACACATTATTGAGGTTTTTTGCTATCAAACACCCTATTTTGTAGCATCAAACTTGACAAAAAAGAGGCTATATGTTATGATTAAAATAAAAAGGAGGTTGTTATGAAAGATACTCTAATAGTAGAAATTGAAGATTTGGCAGGGTTAAATATACTAAAAGAAATAGATCTGAAAAAACAGGAAGGCTAAAATAGAAATACCTAAGTTACAAAGGATTTATGGAATTAAAACTAATTATTATGCTAATATAGGAAAGTATACTGTTTGGAGCGAATGAGGCTATTATAAAGGATTAATTGTTTTTTGTTGTCGGCGAAAAAAGGAGAATTAAAAAATGGAAGTTGAAAAAAATTGGGTTATCAAGATAACTGAAAGTGAGAGGCATGCTCTAGATTATTGGTTTGTTGTTTGTAAAGATCAACATGGAGCTGGGGCTATTACTTGTAAATATTGTGCTTATCAAATAGAGTGTGCTAAGTTAGCTATGGGATTAGAGTTAGAGGAGGATTAGATGTTATATTTATTAATTGTTTTATATTTTATTGCAAGTATTTCTATAACTATTTTTGCTTTAAGTAAAAATGGGGATAAAGAAGTCTTTTTTTGGCTTGAATTGTCTGCTATACTATACTTTATAGGATTATTTAGCTTAACCTATTATTTACTGTTGGGGGGTAGTTAGCAAACTATCTAGCTAGGTTTTTTAGGCAGCCGCGACGAAAACCTTTATTTGGGGGCTGCGGAATTTTACAAAAAAGATATGAGGAGGAATAAATAATGCCCAAAGGCTTTAAATGTGACAAGTGTGAGGAGTTTTTTGAGTATCCTCGTATTGATAGTTTGTTTGTGTTTTTTGATAACATTTCTAATAGCCCTTATTATAAAAGTGAATTTACACTTTGCAAAGAGTGTGCTTTTCATATCATGGATAACTGCATTAATAAAAAGGAGTGTGAATAATGGGGATGTACGATAGAATAAGTGATGTTTTATATTGTCCTTTTTGTGGTGCAGCACAACCAAATCATTCATTTCAAACAAAGAGTTTTGACTGTGTGTTTGAAAACAGATCATTAGCTCAATATAAAGCAGAAAGATTAGATTTTGAAATTCACTCTATATGCGAAAAATGTGATAGTTGGATATCATTAAATGTGGATACTGTTTAAAAAGGAGGTATTATGAATAAATTAATTGTTTGCCCAAGGTGTTTTTCACAAGAAGTAAAACTTATCAATAAGAAGAAAGAAGTATATCGTTGTGTTAGAGATATACCAGACAGTCCAATTCAAGAAAAGTGTGATTGGACATTCTCTAAAAAAGATGTAAATAAAAACTATGTGGATCTTTTACAAAAATCATTAGATAGAAATATAATAGCTAAAGAAATTAAAAAACAGACAAAAGAAGAAAAGCATAAAAGATACTTAAAAACTGTAGAGGAGGGAAATAAGGTGATCAAAGTCTGCGATTGCAAATCGGAGTACCAGGATAAAAAATATGGCAAAAATAAACGAGTATTTAATAAAATGAATTCAACTTCAACAACAGTAAAATATAGGTGCACAGTATGTGGAAAAGAGAAGTAAAATGTGCTATAATAGTATTGGGTGATAAAGATGATTGCAATTCTTATTTGTTTGGTTATTTGGGTGATCTGTAGCTATCGAGAAGGTAAGTGGATAACTCAGCATACACACAGTAGAAGGAGGATAAAATGATAGTAAAAATACTTAATAAAGATAAAGAAATGGATATTGAAATAAAAAGAATGATGGTTACTCTCCCAGAAGAGGGGATAATAACATTAATCACGAAAGACAATAAAAAAATATCTATTTCTACATCTGATTTTGTAGATATTGTCTGTGTCGGCGAAAGAGTTGAAGGCTAATGGCGTTTAAAAAAGGGCATAATGGACATAAAAGAAAAGAATACCCTGGTGATAAGCCCTATTCTAGATATCAAGCAATAAACTACTTTTGTACAGAATGTAACTGCGGTAATGCTCATGCTAAAAAAGACTGCAAAGTAACTGATTGCACACTATTCCCCTATCGACTAGGCAAAAAAGATCCTAAAGAATATACTGGAAAAGAAATCTACACAAAAGCAAAAGCTATTAAAGAAACCTGCAATTTTTGTGTCTGCAATCAACCAAGTCTAAGAGCAGAATGTGTTGATACTTCTTGCTTTCTATTTCCTTATCGGATGGGAACTAAAAATCCAACTAGGTATATCAGAAAGGGTATTAAGCAAAGGGTTATTTTTTAGGCTGTTTTTGGTCTATACATATACTAAAAATGCAAATTATCAACGAAAAAAGAAAATAGGTACTATGATACTAATAGACAATACTGGTCGATTAGTGAGCACAAAAAGCATAAAAGAGTTACATGAATTTGCTAAAAAATTAGGATTGAAACAGTCTTGGTATCAAAGTGGAAAACAGCCCCACTATAAAACAAAAAATAAAATATATGATGCTATAGTAGAAGGAGCTAGAAGAGTAGACCCAAAAGAATTGGCAAGAAAAACGTGGTGGAATAACAATGAAAAATAACTATAGTCTAGAATTACAAAAACATGACTGGTGTATTCATTTTCCAGATAGATGCTTTGACACTTGTAGCTATGAATTAATGAAAGAAGATGACTTTCAATATTGTCCTATGTTAGATATAATAGAACAGATAAAAAATCAAAGAAAGAAAAATAAAAAGCTGCCATCGTCTAGTGGAAGGACACCAGTTTTTCAATCTGGTAATGGTTTGGGTTCGATTCCCCCTGGCAGCACCAGTGGGTAGCTCAGTCTGGTAGAGTTCCTAGCTTGGACCTAGGATGTCGCAAGTTCAAATCTTGCCCCACTGACAAATAGGCTGAGGTATGCAAATTGGGTGAAGCAAGCAGACTGTAAATCTGTGATATTAAGAAACATTGAAGGTTCGAGTCCTTCCCTCAGCACTGTGAGCGTAGCTTAATGGTAAAGCGTCAGGTCGTGGCCCTGAAGGATCTGGATTCGAGTTCCAGCGTTCACCCAAAGTAAATATATATGTTGACACTAATAACACTAAAGTAAACATATGTACTGACAAAAATATATTTTACAACATTAAAACATATTTTACTACACATAGGCTATAATAAAGGAAAGGAGTTACAATGGTTAAATTTAAAAGAAATAACTTAATTAGAATATTTTTAAAAAATTGGCCTGACGACAGATATGCTTATGAAATACCATATAAAGATATCCGATGGAATTATCCAGTAAAAGGATTTTTTACCCTTAGAGAAATTGAAGAAGATTCCAACGCATTATTTACCTATCCAATCAATAAAATAGCTACGCTTGAATGCTTTATAAATTAGTTTTATACTAATTATTTACAAAATAAAAAAGAAAACTGCTAGTTTGGAGCAAAAATAAAATGATACTAGACTGCACAATATGCGGAATATCTATAAGAATAAAAAACGAAAAAGAAGTACAAAAGCCCTTTATTTGTAAATCTTGTAGACCAAACCACGGAAAAAATTGGACAAAAGAAGAAGTTGACAAGGTTAAACTATTAAGATCTACAACAACTTTATCAGTAGAAGAAATAGCTGATAGATTAGAAATGGGTTATTGTAAAGTCCAACGTAAAATAGCTTACCTTGGGCTTTATCCCCCTAAAAGAAATAAATCAATAGGAAGAAAAAGAACTATTGGAGATATAGAAGAAATTAAAGTAACAACAATAGAAAAAGATAAAAAGAAAATAAGGAAGGATATAAATATATGGATTCCTGTAAAAGATTTAACTTGGATGTTATATAAGGGAGAGATTACTGATGGCTATAAAGTAATAATAAAAGATATAAAAAAGCCCCAAAATAGCTTAGAAAACCTTGAATTAGTTATTATTTAATCTAATTTGCCTATAATTTAATAAAAAAAAGCCCCCTTATAATAGAGGGCTTATTTATTTGTCTAGATAGTTTAAAAATCTATAGCTTAAAAAGGATTCTTTTTAAAATTATGTCCTCCAATTGCTGCATAAATCATCTCATCACAATATTTCCATATTTTAGATAGTATAACATCTTTAACAGGTTTTTCTTTTTCTAATCCTAATGATTCTATAATTGTCAAAATCCTTCCACTATAGAACTTGAAAATATTGACAATAGCATTAAAATATTCTTGCTTCTCTATCTCTTGTTTTAAATAGTCTCGTAACTTTCCCAGCACCTCCCCAACAATCTCATATATTTCTGATTCTACAAGGCTGCTTGCACTTTTAGCCTGTCGATCTGATATATTCGTGGAATTAATAACCCTATTCGTTGCTTGAATAAAAAAATCTTTTCTTTCTCTAATAGCGTCTACTTTTTCTTCATAAACAGAGATATCCTTTGACATAACTAAACACTCTCCTTTACTTAACTTGACTATCCCGACAAAAATAGCGACACTTTTGGCGAGATATAACTAGACATTGCACTTACCTACGTCTATACCTATCTAGACAAAACTAAACAGATTGCTTATTGTGTACTTTAGCCACCGATGAAAGCACATTATTTCCTAGTATTACTAACTGATTAAGAATCTGAGAGTATAAATCCCCAGCCTCTTCATCTAAGGTTTCTGAGTCTAGTAACTGTAGCCCATTAAAATCTACTATCCAAGCAAAACCACATGTACGAATACTTAAAACATACTCTTCATCTAGCCCAGCCTCATACAAATCCTCATTTAAGTTAGTTACTACGTTAATAAGATCATAAATTTTTTTCACTATTCCCCCTCTCCAACTCTAAAGCTATTTGACTTTGTAAAGAATCCAACTCTATCCAATAATGATAAAAAAGATCTTTTTTAGTTTTAAGTTTTCTTTTGCATACTTTACAAATCCATATTTTCTCCATTAAGCATGTGCTCCTATTAGTATAGTCCCACCAGGGATAGAGTGCTCAGATACAGAACAGCATCCAAAAGATGTGCCCTCTTCCAAAAAACCAATATACTCATCTTTCAAACTATCAGGAACAAAAGCTACCCAATCCTCATCTCCCCCATGATTAGATAATTTTCGATATTCCTCTGGGGCATCCCAAAATCTCCATATTTTAATCAACTTTCTTTCATTAATTTTTTCCATCCTCTAATCCTTTCGTCATATCTTTAAACTCACTATTAACTATAGCGTTTTCTACTTCTTTTAATCCTTCTAAGAGTATTAATTTTAAAACTTTAAGTCTACGAGCAATGCATTTCCCTTTCTTAGCTTCTGTAACTAGGGCAGTTAATTCTCTCTGGGCTACTATAGTAATGGTTAAAGCATATAGTAAACTATCGTCCATAAGAGAACTCCTTAACTCCACATTCCTGTATAAGCTCATCAGCAGACCCTTTAGTATATGTGGCTAAATAAAATAAGCCCTTCATTTTATACTTTCTTTATATCCCGCTCAGGAATAATAAGTTTACTTTTAGTTTTTTGTTTATTTAGAACAGTTTCAATTACTACTTTTTCTTCTTTTACCCTCTGTAAAGCATAATCTTCTCCACGAATAACTTTATTGCTTATAAGGAGCTTTATAAGTGCATCTAACTTCATATTTAAAATAACTTCCATAGGTAGGCTTATTTGATTATTTGGAACATTTTCCAATAACTTATCAATTTCTGTTTGTACCTCTTGTATATCCTTAATTACCTCTGCAGAAAACTCATCTGGTTTATTCACGCTTTTTTCCTTTCTTTCCTTCAAGATACCCAATTAAGTAACCTATACAATATGTTGACAAATTAAAGAATATAAAGAAGGCAATAAAACTATTTTTATTCATTATTTTCCTTTAACTTAGCGATACAATAATAGAAAATTAGCTATACCAAGACAAGTGCTGGCTACCAAAATCTTCCAGTCTTTAATTGATACACTAGATATAACTCCAACGGATATAAATCCCAAACAAGTAAAAATAACCAATATCTTATAAATTATATTCATCATAAATCTCCACCACCTTGTTTTTAATCTCATTATAAAGCTTTTCATCAGAATTAAGTATATCTATAGCCCCTTTTTCCATACCTAATTTATCTTCCCCATAAAAATAAGTTGACTTATTGGCTACTATTACTCCACAATCTTCTGCTAAATAAAGTAAGTCATGCCCTTTATTAATACCCTTTCCGTAATATATATGAGTATATAATTCTCTACCTTCTCCACCAAGACCTTTTTTAATCCTTATCTTTACCTTTTGTCCATATACAAGTTTTCTAGATTTATTTTTTATCGTAGCTTGTTTATCTAAAGTTTGAATCTTTCGTAAATCTAGAGTTAAAGAAGAATAGTGTTTTAAAAATCGCCCCCCTGGATAACTCTCATTAGAGTTATGAATAATAAAACCATTATCTTTGTTTCCCGCCAAATAGTTGTGTGTATCTTTTATTACTAAATCATATTTAATTTTATTTCTATACTTTCTATCAGAGGCTTTATTTATATCAATAATATTTATATATTTTATTTTAAAACTTTCTTTATAGCTACAGTCAAAATCTTTATACTTTCCTTTAAATTCTTTTGGGAGTTTATATTGCATGCACTCAGGAATATAATTTTCTATAATAGAACATAATTTAGTAAATCCTTTTTTATTAAATATAAATCTTCCTTCATTAAAGTCTATTTTATTTTCTACGCCAAATTTTTCTTTAAAAAGTTTATTTGATATTTTGATAAGGGTCTCAGGATAATCTTTAAATCTATAAGCACATATACTTCCCCTACAATGAGACCTAGATTCATCAATACTTCCATCATCCATATACCATATAGCTAAAGATAGTGGGGTAATCTCATCAATAAAATTTAGGGGGTTTCTATTACCTAAAAGGGATTTGTATTTATATAATTCATAAGAAGACTTAGAGCAATATCTATCTAACTTCTTATTGTGTGCAAAATATTTTTCTAGTCTAAAATTTAAATCCTTTAATTTATTTACTTTCCATATTATATAGTCCACATTTTTATTGTCTTGTAAATTAATACTTGCTGTTTTTTTCTTTATAGCTATATGACTATCTCCGATTAATGTTCCAATAATAAACTCTTGCAAACTGTTATTAAAAATACTTCTATATTTAGATACAACTTTATCATTAATAGACACATCTTTTGCTTTTTTCCACCCCTTTTGTGTTAATATTTTATGATTGTCTGTACATGTAATACTTAAAATCCCATTCTTTGTTTCTATAGCTTCTGTCTTTATTGTAATAAAGTTTTCTTTTTCTACTTTACCGTTGTTTTTCCATCCTATAATGCTCTTTTTAATAAGCCTATTGGCTTTTTTATCTATAGAAAATACTTTTCCTTTTATCTTATTATCAACTATTTCTTTTATACTATAATTTCTTCCATCAGTTAACGGAATATTTACATCTCCATGCAAACATCCGAACATCCCCCCTATTTTTTCTCTTATCTGATTAGCTACAATTATTGTGGTATCTGTTTTATACGCCACAGGAAGGAGTTTACGTAGAGCTTTTGTTATTAATTTAGCTTGAAGTCCTACAGTTTCATCCTCCATTTCATTTTCTACTTCTTTTTTAGGTGCTAAAGCTGGAACAGAATCCATAACTACTAATTTAACTTTTCCAGACCGCATTAAATCTTCTATCATTTCTAAATTTGCTTCCGCCCATAGTCCATGAAGAAGTTTTACTTTTCCTGGACTAGTATCTATTCCACATTTATTTGCATATACTATATCAAATCTAAATTCAAAATCCCCATAAATACAAATATCCCTGTCATAATATTCTTTATAGTGCTGAAAAGCAGTTACTATATGTTGAATTAATGTTGACTTACCCGCGCCTTCCGGTGCAATTATTTGGATAAGTTTGCCTATTGGAATACCCCTATAGGGTATAAGTAAATCTAAAGGAAGAATTTCACTAGAAAGATAACCCGATTTCATATCACTAGCATCTATAATTGATCCTTCTCCATATTTAGCATTTAGTTTGTTATAATAGGCTTCTAAATCTATATTACTTGTCTTCTTTTTTGGCATTTAATCTCCTTTGCCGTTTTAAGCACCACTTTTTAAGCCCTACTTTATCTATAATACAATCATCACAACGAGTACATTCCACTACTCCAACACAAGAATCTATCCCTCTAAGATAGTAGATACAGTTTGTCTTATTACAAGTATACTTATTTCTACTGCACTTTTTTTCTTCTTGCCTACTAGCTATAAGATGACAATCAATTATAGTCCTAGCAGCTATTTCAATTAAGCATAGATTATTATAATCTTCATGCATTTTTGCCTTCATTCTTAAATAACTGTTTGAATTTGGAATCATAAAATTGCATATTAGACTTCTTTTTAGCCCCAAAAAATCTAAAGAAAATCATTTCTTGATCTACTAAGGTTTCAATTACCCTATCAAACTTTCTAAGATCATTTATTCCACTAAGTCTATGTAATTCCCCTCTTTTAATCCCATATCTCCCAGGTTTTTCAATTATTTTACATACCCTATCTGCTATGGCATAGCCTTCTCCCATAACTAAAATATTTTTAATGATATATCTTACTTGTCCCTTTAAGTAGTCCACCAAATTGTAAGCATAGTCAAATGACTTACTTTCTACTTTATTAGACCCATTAAAAGATACTTGATATAATATAGCAAGTTTTGTAATATAAGCCTCTAATCTATTCCAATACCCTTTTAAGATATGCTCCTGTGGATCATTTACTATGTCTAGTTTATTATTATAAATAAAATCACTTATGTTACTCATTACTTCAGATAAGTCCGCTTCTCTTTTTGGCATATCCAAATAAGAAGATAAAGAGTACTCTATCCTATCTTTTCTTTTAATATGCTCCTCAGTTGTTTTTCTATACTCTCTATTTTCTACTTCTGTGGTTGAACAAACAAATAAATATCGGCACAAAAACCCATTATAAATATCCTTATAACTAATACTACTAGAAAATTCTTCAGGAACTATTGCAGCTAATATAGACAGTCTAGGATTTGGAATTGTTTTTGGGCCTTCTCCTTTTGAAGAAGTCCTATAGTCTCCTCTACTATCATATATCTCTCTTAACAATTCTGTGACTCCTGCATATCTACTATTTTTTGATTTAGCTAACAAAGAAGAAAATTCTTCTAAAACAAGAAGCCCTGAAGGAAAATGTATCAAAGAGTCTATTAAAGCCTCTCTAGAAAGAAAATCTGAGGGAATAAGTAACCCATTGGATACTCTACAAGCAAAGTTAATTCCCATATTAATAGCAGAACCTTTTCCTATACCTGAAGTTCCTACCAATAATGTGTATAAATTAGGTATTTTTCTTCCATCATCAAATAAATCAAACCAAATATTGTCTCCTACTATTGTGGATAAAAGACTGAGTATAGTCATTAAATGATATTCTACAGGAGCCTTGTTTCTGAAAGAGGCATAATCTATATAATCTCTTATTAAGCCCTCTTCTGGAATACAGTCATATATAGAAAGTTTACTTATAGAAGATTCTTCTTTAGTCCCATAAACTATTGGATACTTCCAGCATCTTGCATCACAAAATGGAGATAGTTGATCACTACTACATCCAGGAATAAAATATTCTCCTGAATATACCCCATCTACTTTTGCTTCTACAGTTTCTACATCCGCAGGGGGGGTATTCTTTTTATTCCACTCTAGTATATACTTTAAGCAATCTTTTTTTGTTAAACCGATAAGGTCTCCCTTTTGCTTAAAATAAGCTGCTAAAGTAAATAAAGAATCATTTATATGCCCTTTCTTTACTCCTTTGCTCATAGTTTCAATACAAATAAGATTTTTACTCCCATTACTAGAATTCGTATTCTCTGATTCTTTTGGGATAATATAACTATACTTTTCAATTATCCCATTTATTTTTTCTTTATTTACCTTTGTTACTTTTACATCTTTAATAGAAAGCCTTTCAAAACTATGATCTAGAAAATATGTTTTAACTCCAGATTCTTTATGTTTTCCTAAAGGAAGTTTTATTAAACTTCCAAGTCCCTTTTTCTTATTTGTGGTTATTTGTTTTGGGAAAACTTCTACACGCACTTTAGACAAAGCTCGAATTATTTGTCCTAATGCCTTAGCTTTTTTGGCTGATATTCGTCTTTGAAAAGGAATAAAAATATGATAGCCTTTTTTGCCAGAAAATTCGATTAAAACATTGTCCTCAGATAATCCTACTTGACTACAAGCACTAAGAAGAGCATTTAGATAGTCAAGATTTTTTTCATCTAAATCAATAGCTGTAAAAGCACAATTATCGTTTTCATCTACAACATATATCCCAAGAGTAACTTCCCCATTAAAATGTTTTCTATAATCACTAGTGGTTATGTTTCTTCGTATAGGAACATAAGTCCCGATCCCATATTTTTTGCTCCACTCATGTTGATCTTCTTTACCTATTTGAATAGCAAATACCTTTTGTCGTCCTTGAAATATTGACGTATATTCGGATACATTCATGTATATCCTTTCTCAAATTTTAATAAATAGCTCTTCAGTTTCCCTACGGCTTAGAGCTAGGCCGTTGCGCCATGAGCAACTTTTGGCTCCGTAGAACAAACGCCTTTAATTTTTGGAACTAGCTACACGCTATCCGATTTATAACCTACTCCGCAACTAATGGTTGGCACTTTATTATGGTATCCATTAGCTTTCACCACCACTTATGCAATCCACCTTCACTAGGCCCAAAATGCAATATTATTTTCTCTTTCTTCTACTAGGTGCTGCTTTTACAGTAGGTTTTTCTGGTGCTATTTTAACTTCTTCCTCTACATAATCGCTTTCTGGAATTTCTTCTGGTGCTTCTTCAGCCATTTGCCCTTCCTCTACATTATCATCATCTACATTTCCTTCTAGATAATCTATAGTATCTAGTAAAACACTTGCTAATCCTGTAGATATGTCAGCAAGTCTATCAAATAAAACGTCATCAGATATGTTTTTTGGCTCATCAAAAAATAATTCAGGTCTTGCTGCAACCATATCACAAGCTTTCTTCAAACACACTTGAGCTTCAATAGCAGTTTGTTTAGAACTAGTTTCCCCTTCAACGAATTGTGCGGGAGATACTTCAGCTACCATCTTCTTGACTTTTTTTACTTTTACAACATTCTTATACTGTCCTTTCGGATTATAAGCTATATCACAAATATAGCCTTCTGAATCAGCAGCTTCATTGTAAGCTCCTTCATTGCCTTCATTATTCCATACAGAATACTGCACACCATTTTTATCCTGTAAGCCTACAAATGCTCCACTACCTACATTAACAACTTTTGCCTGCACAACATAAATTTGATCTTCGATTGGTGGGTTAGTATTTTGTCCTGCCATTCTAAAATCCTCCTTTTAATTTACCTTAGTTTTCCATAAATACAGTCTTTTCTTAAACAAACTACTCTAACTGCTGAACCTACGTCCTGTGTATAATACTTATGAAACCCTAGCCAACATAGTAATCTTCCTATCATTATATCTCCTTTTATTTTCTAAAGATACTTTGCATATTTACAATTTTTCCTGCCACAATATATACTGTGCCATACTCCCACATACTTGTGAAAACCCAACTTACACAATATTCTTCCTAACATCTTACCTCCCTTTATTATACTATACTTTTAGTTTCTTGTAAAGCCTATCTTATCTTTTTCTTTAGCTCATATAACTTGAGACAGTAATAAAAAATACTCCAATAATCCTTCAATTCTTTTGCAGATACAGACCTTTCCTCAAATCCTTCCGATGGGTCTCTTCCTATTCTGATTATTTTAAACTTTTTAGGTTTGTGACCATTCTCTTTAAGAAGTTGTACGTATGCTGCTACTTGAGAAAACATTTCACTATATATTGCCTTTCCTGTCTTAAAATCTACTAAAGCATCTACACCATCTATATTACAAAATAAATCTATTGTGCCACCATAAAAATATTTAGCAGAAGCCATCTGCTCTTCTATAAGTATTGGTGTAATCTCATGCTCATCATTCCAGGAATAAAATGACTTGAGAGAATTTTCAGCCAATTTTATTTGATTCTTAGAATAATCATCTGTATTACATTCAGTACCCTCAAAATAGTGCATTACCATTTCGTGGGCAAGAGTACCTATCTCGGCTGCCTCATTTACATATTTAGTTGTGTCTATCCCCTTTAATCCCATTCTGTTAGCCCAGGGGATTAAATTTGGCTTATTAAGTACACCTAAAATAGTAGTTACTCCAGCAACCCTTTTATTTTCTACCATATATCTAGTATGTGCTTTTACTTTCATCTGTTACACCTCCAGTGCAGGTTTTTAATAATGCTATAAACAGTGCCTTTAGATATGCCTAACTGTTTAGAAATATAACGATCAGAATAGCCTTGATTTTTTAATCTTTTTGTCTTTTTAACTTGGCTATGAGTAATTGTAGCTTGAGGATGGTCTTTCCCTTTTGCGTGCTGTATTAAACCTAATTTATGTGCATGATCACTATTTTGCTTATGCGTTACATATTCAAGATTATTATAAATATTATTTATTTTAATCCCATCTTTATGGTTAATTTCTTTCCCCTTTGGGCAGGGGCCAATAAAAGTACTTGCTATGAGTTGATGTACTTTAAATCTATATCTAGTATTATTTTTCCAAAGATCTACATATGCATAGCCATTTGAACTTACCCAAGGACTGAGTAATCTACCTATTTGTGTTGCTACTCCTGGGAGCACTCTTTTAACTCGACCATAATTAGATATAGCATAAGCTGGAAAATCTTTTAAGATAGTCCATTGCTCTTCATCTATAGGAACTCTTCTTTTTTCTACCCTATACTGCGCATGAGCTTTTGTTTTCATAATCTCTCCTTATAAGTATTTTTTAACGTATATTAACTTATCATAACCTGTTTCTTCTAGAGCTAATTGCTGAAGATGGTATTGCCAAATTGGAATTAAATACTCCTTTCCTTCATTATCCAAATAAGTTATATGCACCCCTTGTGTAGCAGTTTTTGTTTTATTTTTTCTGCCTTCTCCCCAAAAAGCCCTGGCAAAACCGTGATCAAATAATATATCTAACAATGAGTATTCTGCACCAAAATCATTAACATATACTTCTTTATTTTCAGCATCCTCAATAGTTTGAAATTTATTACTTAATCGGCTATCCCAACCATTTCTTATAGCTTTTGCTATTATTTTATTTAGAATAATTTCCCTTTTCATTATACCGCCAACCTTTTTTTCTTTTCTACCTCAGCTACAAGAGGAACTTTTAACTTAATTACATTTTCCATTATTGAACGCATTTTAGGAGCTGTGTCATCTGCAACCGAATCATGAACATAAAGAACAATTTCATCATGTACGTCCAAAGGCATAAATATCTTCTTTTCATCAACTAGTTTTTCATATAATGCTGCAAGAGCCATCTTATTAATATCTCCTGTTGCAGGAGATTGTATTTTAAAATTAACTGCTTGTCTTAATGCTTCTTCTCTAATCCATTTATTATTACTATAAACTTCTGGAATTCTTCTACGCCTTCCAGTAATAGAGGTAACATATCCTTTTCTAACTAATTCTTGTTTTGATCTTTCAATAAACTCATATACTCTAGGTGCTCTCAAAAAATACTTATCAATTTTATCTTGTGCTTCTTTTTCAGTACAATCTAATTTTAATGCTAAAGCATATGCTGATAACCCATAGGCAATTCCAAAATTTATTTCTTTGGCTGCATTCCTTTCATCCTTAGTAATTTTATCGTAGGATATTCCAAACATCTCGGAAGCAACTAATTTGTGTGTATCTAAATCCCCTTTTATAAAACCAGCTATAAGAAACTCTTCTCCACTACAGTGAGCCAACATGCGGATCTCCAGTTGGCTATTTGAACTTATAACCCCACAAGATAAGGCATAGTTTTTATCAGGAAAAACCCCTATAGAGTATACCTTTTCTTTTTTGTTGGTATTTTTAACACTAACTACTTTATGATTAAATCCAACAAGAATAGCATTGTGATAGCATTTCCTAGAACAATACTTTTGTTTTTGGCAGGGGAAGGAATGAAATTTTTTACCACAGTATAAACATTCAGTATTATGCTCTTTCCCCCCTCTCCAATTTGCATTATTTTTACCTTCTCTAGACTTCCAATTAGAGATGCTTTCTATGTGTTTTTTCTTTCTATGCTTATGATCTTGTTTTTTATAATTTTCTTTTGAATGAGAAGAAAGATGTTGATGCTTTTTTCTATACTCTAAATTACTAGGAAGATTATTTAATTTATTTTCGTCTTTATGGTGGGTATGAAACCCTTGGGGCAATTCCCCTAATACTGCTTCAGCTACAATTCTATGCTCTTTACTATATTCAAAAGCACTATGACAATACAAATGAGCATAACCATTTCGTTTATTTATTATCTTTTTAATTGGCATAATTCTATCATTTATCTGTAAATCTTTTATTCGTTTTTTATCCCCTGAAATAAGGAGTATCTTATGCTCTCCTGTGCCGCGTATTATTTCTCCGTTATCCAATAAGACTTCCCAAATCTCTGCTTCTCCAGTACAAAAAGACTGATTAACTTCTCCTACTGCTGGTTTTCTATTCCTGTAAGTAAACACCTTATCTCCAACTTTAATATCTTTGATTGGAACATCACCATTTACTGTTTTAACTAAAGTGTCCCCAGTTAAACAAAAGTCAGCAGACAATATCCAAAAACCTTCTGGAGCTATTATAGCATGTTTTATAATTTTTGCATACTTATACATTAAGTCATTTTTATCATCCATTTCTTTCTTTAAATTCTGAAAGTTTGGGTTACTACTATTTAATCTTGCTGTAACTGTTAATGCTCCTGAAAAACTTGGATATATTCTACCGTCAGGCATTAAATGTTCCTCAGTAAAGGGAACAAGATACATTTTCTTTATTTGATCTAAAGACCTATATAGTAGAATCTTATCTATTAGTTTTGTATCCTTTTTGTTTTTAACTAAATCTTTTCTTAACAATTCCAGTGTTGGAGTACTTGTTGATGCTTTTTTATTTCCTGATTTTCCCCCTTTTGTTTTTCCTTTAGCAGCATATTTTAGTTTGGTATACAGCACTTCTCTCATTTGTGGGGGGCTTCTAAGATTAAAGTCTGTTTTAGCTAATCTCTTAATATCAGATTCTAAAATATTCACATCTTTTTTTACTTCTTCTCTACTTTCAATTAAATAATCAACATCAATAGCTGATCCTGTACGTTGCATATGAGCTAATGCTGGTATTGTTGGAATTTCTATGCCATTAAATACTCTCATTAGATTTTGTTTCTCTAACTCTGGAAGGTAAAATTCTGATAAGTAGTAACAGGCTATTGAATCATTACAACCGTACTTTATTCTTTCATTAAGAGAATATTCTTTAATGTCTTTATCTTCAAAATCTAAAATATCATATTGCCAATCTAGATACTTCCATATAAGAGGTTTTAATGGAAGACCTTTTTCTTTAGACCCTATTCTATAGTCTTTAAGTCCTCCACGTAAATCATTTTCATCATATTCCCTTGCCATAATTTGAGTATCCCAAATGGGTTGTTGCATATCTATTTTGTGTTTATAAAAAACGTTTATATCAAATGGGGCATTATGAAGTATCTTGATTTTCTTTTTGTCTTCAAGAATACTTTTCAAAAATTTGTCTACTCTTTTAGTAAACTTATTATCCTCATCAAGTTTTTCTATCCAAATAGCATGATATGGGAAGTAAATAGAAACACCAAACATTGTTGTAAATTTTACATGAACTCTATGCAACTTATCTTGTCCAGTTGTTTCAGTATCAATAGCAAATTTATTGACATTAGCTAACATATACTGCTCTATTTTATCTATTTGCTCTATAGTTGTTAGGTGATGATACTTAATTTTATTTAAGGGTATTTGCATAGCCTATTCACTTTCTTTTACATTTTTCAATCTAATTCATCAAGATCAATCAAATTATTACTATTCTCAACTAATTTATTCACACATATCAAATCATAGTTATCTTCAATAAATTTTATTACACTATCTACTATATCACTCAAATAAAAAGAAGTCGTTTTATGCCAAGATTTTGTATCTTCTATTGCTGCAATTACAATAGCTTTAAAATTCTCTTGAGAGTACTTTGCATGGGAATAGAAAAATATTTCACAATAATCTTCATAACGGCCAGCACAAAAACCATAAAAGTAAGTTGCCATATTTTAACCCCCTAATACCCTGTTTGGGTTATCTGATTTTAGTTTTTTATTAGAGTATTGTTTTGATTTATTCTCATTACCCCCATTTTTAGGCTTTACAAAATCCCCAAAACGAGTATAAATTTCTTTTGCTCCAAGACTAGCAATAATACCAGAAAGGATATATGCTTCTATGCTTGTACCATAAAACTTTACTCCTGAAAGTGCAAACACATTAGCGTGCAGTCTAATAGCATTATAAATAGAAAAAATCAGAGCTAAAGTTGGGTAGTAAAAATCTTTTCTAACTAATAGCCTAATCGCATCTACTAAAGCGTAAGCAACAATAGCTGTAACAATTAAAGTTAAAAAATCTCCTAACATCTTATACACTCCTTTTTAAGCTTTTTGAAAGAACTTTAAAATTATGATTTATTTTAGTGTTATTAGTCTCAATCTCTATTGCTACTAATATAGCAAATAAAGAAGTAAAAAACCCTGTTTCTAAATAAATAGCATAGATGAGTAATAAAGTTAAAAACCATCTAATTACAATTTGGCATACAACCAAGCTTTTACTCATCTCAGCCCCCATCACAATTACACTTATTATCTTCTTCTACAGTCTCAACTTTGGGCATTTCTATAGCATAATTCTCATACTGTGTTGAAAAGGTAACAGAACTTCTTTTTGTTTGCTTACGCTTTTGCCTTCTAAGCTCTTCTAAAATTGTCTGAATAGGTTTAAATCTTTTTCTCATTATTTCTCCTTAACCCCACTTTATAGGTATTCCATTATCTAGTACATCAGCATTACACACTTCTCTTGTACAAGGAAAATAGTTACATTGTTTACCAAATATTCCTACACAACCACCAGTTTTGTTTGTTACTCTAATTTTAACCTTATCTATATTGCTTCCAAGGAGGTCTATTTTGTCATTTTCCAATTTTTCTATTCTTTTTTCCAATGCCTCTACCCAATCAAATAACTCTGAAAAACTCGTTTTAAACTCCTGAACTTCCAAATCCTTCATTTCCTCTATCTGTTTCTGTTAGCTCATCTACTTCTTGTATTGTAAAATCATATTGTTTTCTAATGATTAGCTGAGCTATTCTATCCCCTCTTTGTACATAATAATTCTGATTTCCCTGATTAATCAAAATTGCCTTAACTTCCCCTGTAAATCCCTCATCTACAATTCCAGGACTATTAACTATGGAAATTCCTTCTTCAGCTAACCCAGAACGAGGAACAATCATGCCAAAATAACCTACTGGAAATTCTAAAATAATTCCTGTTGGTATCCAATGCTTTTCCCCTGGCTCTAATGTCCAATAAACAGCACTATACAAATCAATACCAGCATCAGTAGAGTGAACTTTCTTTGGGAGAGGAAGATCTTTAGTTAATCGTTTAATTTTTAACATTCCAGGAATTATGTATGCTTCATTAAAAAAACCAACCACAGTATCTCCTTACTTTATCCCCTAATACCATTATAGCATATCCCTTATATTGTTTCACCATTTAGTAAATCTCAACATATAGTGAAACTATTCCTTTTATGGCTGCCTATCCCTATTAATAGCCTTCCTGTGACAGTATAGCTATTCCCTGACACCCAGTATTTTACCTAGTTGGCTTCTCCTCGCTTACTCCACCTAGACTTGCAGAGCCTTTCGCTTTCTGCCTCTAGGGACTCCATTATCTTTGCCAACTTTCCTATACCCTAAGAATACTTTAGCATAAAGAAAACTATTTGTCAACAACTTTATCAAATACCAACTAGATTAGATTGTTATGGGGGTATACTCACTTATATGCACGTAAATAGCTTATTAGATACCCATACCCCGTAGGGGTATCCATAATGCTTGTTGCTTTCGCTAAAAAATTTTAATTAAAAATTTATTCTGAGTTGTTATTTATTACGTAAGTAATAAATTATTTATTATAATTTAAGCTTTTTATCTTATATAAGCTTAATATACAAGTATATTATGAATTCAAAAGCAAAATTTAAGCTAAAATTTACTTCTTATACCAGGTTAACATATGTAAACTATAAAGCACCTAAAAAACCACTTTTTAAAAAACATGAGAACTTAGTATACCCCTAGGGGGTATTTGAAGTGTAAAGAAATCTATTTCCCCTGTTGGTTTATAGGCAAAACATTAAATATAAGGTCAAGGTTAAAATTTTGGTATTAAATATAAGGTAAACATATAAATAGTATAATTACCTTTGGTTTAACAATATATTACCTGTTGGGATACCCCATAAATTTTTATTTAATAACCGACACTACAGGTAAAAAGGGGGTTTTTTTACCTTAGCTGAACTGGTATTTAGCTTATTTATGCAGGTAGTAGACTTGTGATAGTATTAAAGTAGGAGGTATTTTTTATGCCAAGGAAATATTCCTTAAATGAAAACTATTTTGAGACTATTGATACACAAGACAAAGCTTATTGGCTTGGTTTTTTAATGGGGGATGGCTCTGTCAGTAATAATTATTTGCAATTACATCTTAAAAATACAAGAGAAAATAAAAGACACATAGAAAAATTTTTATGGTATTTATCTGCTAATTATAGATTGTATTATCGAGATAATTATGGATATTCTTTAGTTGGGGTAGGTATTACTTCTAATAAGTTAACTAGAGATTTAATAAATCACGGAATAGTTCCTAGAAAAACATATAAAGCAATTTTTCCTATTATTGATGAGCATTTGAATAGGCATTTTATCCGAGGATTATTTGATGCAGATGGGTGTTTTAGTCAAAATAAAGCTTCTTTTGTTGGAAATAGAGAACTTATGGAACAATTAGAAGGGCTATTTGATTTTTTAAGAATTAAATCTAAAATAAGACAAGCGGGCATTAGTAGGGCTTTTGAATTAGGGATAACTCATTTTGATAATTTGCAACCCCTTTATGAATATATGTACACAGATGCTACTATCTATTTACCGAACAAGCACACTAAATTTCATAATTATATTAAAAGAGGAATAAGAAGAAGAAAAAAGGAATTTAAGAAGATAAAACTAATGAATAAAGAAAATACTTTACCATATTTTTAACCTATTGTCAAGAAAAAACCGACACTTTAGGGTTAAATATGGTATAATCGACTTAGAGGATAAAATATTATCACATAAAATAACTTTAAGGTCAAGGGGTATCTTAATAAAAGGTAAAGGAGGATTTCCTGGCCTCTAGGTAGGTGGCTTTGGGGATAGTGAAAAGCTAAAAGCGGTGGGAGAAAAAAGGAGGCCAGGATAATTTAAATGTCAGGTAAAAAGGTAAAAGCACCTAATGGAAGCACAGTAGAATTAAAAGGAAAAGAAGAAGTAGATTTTTTTCTACATAAAATGGAAGAATATAGGGAATTTCAATCTGAACATCCTAATGATATGGATATTTTAACTCAGATGATTTATTTGCAAACTCTTAATTTTCGCTATATGTCGATGCTTACCAAGTTTGATGATACAGAAATTGACGAGATAAAAGAAATAAATAGAATCGTTAAAGATAATGTAAACGCCATAAATAGTTGCGCGGATAGTTTACAGATAAGTAAAAAGTATAGAGATAGTAAAAGAGGATCTATAGCAGATTATATAAATGAGTTAGAGGAAAAGGCATTAATATATAAAGAAGAACTAATTGATAAAACAGCAGATAAAGCTATTTCAAATATGATGAAGATAAAAACTATTTTACGATTAAGAAAGGTTTGTGACCAGGAGGAACGCTTTAAATTAAAAATACCTTCAGATGAAGATATTTTTCTGCTCATTGAAAACCTAATAAAGGAATTTGAAGAACTAGATAATGCTTTTATAGAAGAACAGCAGCATTGGTGGTTGAGTGAATAATGCTTGAACCATTAACAAAAAAACAAAAAGCTTTATTACAAATATTAAGAAGTGATATCTATGCCCCTCAATTTTTATGGAAGGATAAAGATGGTGTAAACGTCTATCGTGTTTATGATTATCAATACTATTTTGAAGATAGTAACTATGGGGGTATGGCTATATTTAGTGATGCAAGATCGGTAGGAAAATGTATTGCTGAAGGAACTAAAATATTAAATCCAATAACAGGTGATTATAAAAAGGTAGAGGATTTAAATAATCAAACTATTCCTGTAGTTTCAATTGATATTAGTAGATTGAAAGTTGAGCAAGCAAAAGTTTTTTCAAATGGGGTTAAAGATTGTTATAGATTAAAACTTAGATGGGGAAGAGAAATTGAAGCCACTGCAAACCATCCTTTTTATACTTTGGGTGGTTGGAAAAAATTAAAGGACATACACCCCGAAGAATATATTGCTGCTCCTATGGAAATGCCTTATTTTGGAAAAGAAACATTAAAAGATGATGAAGTTAAGTTTTTAGCCTATATGATTGGTGATGGGAATTGCATAGACCCAAACTGTAGATTTACTAATGCTAATCAAGAAATAGTAAAAGAGATGAATGACATATTAGCATATTTTGACTGTCTTTTAGTTAAAGAAAAAACAAGGGACTATGAATATAGGATACAGGGTAATAAGTTTTATAAAAATAATCCAGCAAGAATGTTTTTAAGACAGCATAAAGTTTTTAATAGGTATAGTTATCAGAAAACTGTTCCAGAGGCCATTTTTAAACTAAAGAAAAAACAGATCGCTTTATTTATAAACAGGTTATTTTCATGTGATGGTTGGGCTGTACAAACTGAAGAGGGCTATGGAAGAGTGGAGTATGGGACTTCTTCTAAGGAATTAGCTTATGATTTACAACATTTATTATTAAGATTTAGCATAATTTCTTCTATTAGTAAAAAGAAGACATCTCATAGAGATAGTTATACAGTTAGTGTGTCTAGTTTTGATAACATTAAATTTATGAAAGAGATTGGAATATTCACTAAACAAAAAAAATACAAAAAGAACCATAAAAACCGTAGGAGGGAAGAAAAACTAGCCCATGGCTCTAGAGGAAGTATTGTTTGGGGAAATCTTAGGTGGATGAAAGTAAGAGATATAAAATATATCGGTAAGTTGAAAACATATAATTTAACTGTTGAAAACACACACAATTTTATTGCCAATGATGTTTTATCCCATAATACGGAAAAATTAAAACGTAGATCGTTTACTATGCCATTTAGAAAACCTGGTAAAAGTAGGATGATATCTACTCCACAAGAAGCTCATTTAAATCCAGTAATGGAACAAATAATAGATAAATTTGAAGAAATAAGATTAACTAAAGAGTTTATTAAAAGAGCTAGAAGAAAACCTTATTATCATATCACATTTAAAAATGGAACAGAAATAATAGGTAAAATACCAGGGAATAAGGGCATTAATGTAAAGGGAGAACATGTAGATGAAGAAGCTGTGGATGAATGTGGTAGTGGGGTAGCTTATGTTTCTTTGGCAGACGGATCAAGTAAAAAATTAGGCGAAATTGTAAGAAAAAAGCTATCCTTAGAAGTAATATCCTATAATTTTTTTAATAGAAAAATAGAAACGAAGAAAGTAATTAATTGGTTTAAAAAGAAACCAACAGATAGTTGTAAGTTTTTAAGGGTGGGATTTAAAAATTACTATTACAGGCCAAAATTTACTGGAGATCATAAGTTTGCTACAAAAGATGGGTGGGTTAAGGCCAGGGATTTAAAATCTGGAGATTTAGTTTATAGTAATGTGCCCAAGCCTACAAAATTGCAGCAAGGTATTCTTTTAGGGAAACTACTTGGGGATTCTTACGCTTTTAGACAACAATCTTGTAGTAAAGGAAATAAAAGAATAGTACCCAATGCTAAGATTGTTATTTCTCAAGGATCTAGGGATAAAGAGTATGTATTTGATTGTTGGAATTTATTGCAAGGATTAGTTAAGGGAATTCCTTTAACAAGAGAAAATTTAGGTTGGGGGAAAGAATTAACTAAGTTTAAAACTAGGGCATTACCTGAAATTACTAAATTGTATAATCTAGTTTATAAGGATGGTAGAAGAACAATAACACAAGAGCTATTAGAGAAATTATCTCCAGCAGCAATTGCTTTTTGGTTTATGGATGATGGTAGTTGTAGTCAAGGGACGTTTACTTTATCAACACACTGTTTTACAAAGGATGAAAATCAACTTATAGTGGATTATTTTTTAGCTACATGGGGAATACCCATGAAAATGAAGTTAGATAAAAGATGCAATAAGTATTATTTAAAAAGTAATGGAAAACCACAAAGATTATTTGCGCTTATTGCTCCTTATGTTTGTAAGTCAATGAGAAGGAAATTACCAGCGGGCTATAAATGTGGGCAGTTATTGCCAGATAAAGAGGAGACTAAGATTGGTTTTTTGGAAGTTGAAACTGTTGAGGAATTAGATTTGAAATCTTGGGGTTTTGGAGACAATTTTCTTTATGATATTGAAGTAGAAGATAACCATAACTATTTTTCTCAAGGAAGTTTAGTTTCTAACAGTCAAGATTACCCCGATGAGGGCTGGGAGAATATTCGTGAATGTTTAAATGAGGTTTTAGATAAGGAATTAATTACTTATGGAGTACCTAATGGGGTAAGAAATACTTTTTTTAATTTTACTAGAAGTAAAGAATTTACAAAAGTAGTTATTCCAGCTATGTATAAACTTTCATGGGGAGAAAAAGAAAGAAGTGAAAAGATAGCTTTTTATGGTAGTCGGCGTGCTCCTGGATATGTAAGAAATATATATGCGGAGCATGGTGATGCGGAACATTTAGTTTTCATACCATCTAAATTAAGTAATGGAATTGATTGGGGCAAAAAGCAATCAGATGGAACTTATGATAAGGATAAACCAAAATTTACCGAAGATTATATAAAGATATCTATTATAAATGAAGAAGTAAATCGTAATATGTCCTTTAAACACTATCTTCGCTTTCCAGAAATACATAAAAAGTATGAGAGAGTTTGGGTAGGTGCTGATATAGCACATCAAGGAGCAGACCCCACAGAAATACTTATTTGGGCAGAAGAGGTATATAAAAATAAAAATAGGGTGCGTTTAATTTGTAGGGTACACTGTGAAAGATTAACTGATGAGGATCAAGTAGATATTTTTCAAGAAATTTATAAGTTTTATAATGTAACAGGTATGGCTATGGATGCTACGGCAAGAGGAGGCACTATTTGGCAAAAATTAAATAATAGAAAATTAGGGAACGTTTATCTATCAGGATATAATTTCAAGTCTGTAAAAGAAGTAGGAAAAGATGAAAACGATAAGCCAATAAATATTCAAATTAATCAGTTAGCAATTGAAACATTAAGAAACATGTGTGATCACATTGAATTTTTATTGCCTTATGATGAAGAAATAATTTCTGATTGGATGGGATTAAAAGTTAAGCCATTAGAATACGGAAAATTTAAGGTTGTAGATGAGGCAAAGTTTAAAACCCACACTCTCTATGCAGCAGGAATGATGGCATTACAAAGAGATGACTATAGAATGGGAAAACTACAAGAAGATGCAGATTCAGTATATGAAGAAGGAGGATGGGTGGACGGTCATTATGGAAGAACACCAGGAGCATCAAGATAAGAAGGAAAAGGTAAGACTAAAATTCAGAAGAGTTTTTGATAGAAAACCTATAACACACATTAAAGATAGAGTAAGATATGACAGATCAGGCGACAAAGAAGATTTAACAAACCTTGTTAGTGAATACTATAAGGAAAAAGATGAATAATTCTTTACCTAAACCAGATAAAAATTTAAGGGTTTCAAAGAAAAAACATAAAAAATATGCTAAGTCTACATTAAGAAAATATTGGAAGGATAGTGAAAGAGATTTAGGAACTTTTATGCTAAATCACGATGAACCAGACCCTAAATTTGCTCCTGCTTTAAGCTCCCGCGGAAGAATCGGCCATATCACGGGTTTAGAAATGGATACTGTAACAATGAACTGGGTAGGAGAGAACAAGCAAGTTGAATCAATGCCAAAGTGGTTAATAAAAGCAATTCTTAAAATAATGCAAAGAGCAAAAGATTATGATAGATTTCCTTTATTAAGATTAGATATTACACAAGAGTTATCAGGCCATGATAGACGAAAAATGTTTAATCCAAAAGATAAACCAGTAGAGCAGTTATCTCAAGTGGAACAAAGACTAGTTAATAATGATATGAGATTAAAGAGATTACCTGATTTAGCAATTATTCCTTTAGACATATTAGGGGAATTAATGGAGAAGAAAGCAAGGGAAAGTAACTAACCTCGGGGCAAGCCCCAAGGCTTTCTAACAGCCTTATAGTTACCAGACCACTAATAGGAGGTAAGAGTTGTTAGTAAACGATAGGAAAGAAATTAGGAACGGAAGTGTGCCACACCAGCACCCCCCTCTTCGAATACAGATTAAACATTGCTGTGAGGTAGGCAAAGTGTCTGTATTGTCAAACCTTTCCATATCTGGTCGAGGTGAAGATGAATTCAACAGTAGCTCCAATACTGTTGATACACACTACTCTAACATACAGGAGGTCATAAAGACATGGTGTATGTAATTAATAAGAATAGCAATCCTTTAATGCCTTGCTCAGAAGCAAAAGCTCGTAAACTTTTACGAGATAAAAAAGCAAAATGTGTTAAAAGAAACCCTTTCATAATTAAACTTTTGTGGGATTGTGAAGAAAATACTCAGAAAGTAGTTGCTGGTATGGACACAGGCAGTAAAACCATTGGTTGTGCTGCTATTTCTAATGGAAAAGTAGTATATCAATCAGAAGTGCAAGTAAGACAAGATGTTTCTAAAAAGATGGGGCAACGTAGAATGTATCGTAGAAACAGACGTAGTAGAAAAACAAGATATAGAAAATCTCGTTGGCAAAATCGTGCTTCAATGAGAAAAGAAAATCGTTTGGCTCCCAGCATTAAATCTAAGATTGACTCACATTTAAGAGAGAAGCGGTTTGTAGAGTCTATATTGCCAGTATCACGCTGGCGTGTAGAAATAGCAAGTTTTGATATTCATAAGATTTCCAATCCCAATGTAAAGAGATGGGAATATCAAGAGGGTACTCAAAAAGATTTCTATAACACTAAGGCATATGTTTTACATCGGGATAAATATCTATGTCAACATTGTAAAGGTAAGTTAAAAGACAAAAGGTTACACGCACACCATATTGTATTTAGAAGCAAAGGAGGAACCAACAGCCCTGACAATTTGATTACTTTATGCAAATCTTGTCACAATAGCCTACATAAGGGTGAATTTGAAATCAAGGGGATAAAGAGTAAGACAAAACACGTCACAGAAATTAGTATTGTGAAATCTCAATTAAAAAAACAATTTAGTAACTTTGAAGAAGTATTTGGCTATCAGACTAAACTCAAACGGGAACAAGTATTAAAATTACCTAAAACTCATTGGTCAGACGCTATTGCTATCTGTTGTGTAGAAGGAGAGTATGTTGATCCTGATGGAATAGTTTACTATAAAAAGCACGTTTCTAAAGGGGATTATCAACAGACTAAAGGTAACCATTCTGAAAAGAAAATACCCACAGGGAAATTGTTTGGATTCCGTAAATTTGATTATATTCAAACACCCAAAGGAATTGGGTTTATAAAAGGCAAACGCAGTACAGGATTTTTTGCAATATCGGATTTAGCTGGAAAAGCCATAAGCGGATCAGTATGTATAAAAAAGAATTGTAATAGATTAAACGCAAGAACAACAACTTTAATTGAAAGGAGAGTGGCACATTCCTCTCCACTATAAGCAGATGGGGTATCCTGTGCCTAAATTTTATGGGTGAGAAAAAAGAAGAAATAGCTAAGGATGAAGAAATTAATTGGGAAAAAGTAACTGGAGCATTTGTAGAAGATATGTCTCTTTCTACAGTAAGCACAATAAATGCTTTTAGAAGTACACAGTATCAAAAAGCGGAAGATTTATCTATTTATGACAAGATGAAACTAGCAGGGTCTTATTTTACTACGGATAATATAGTACAAAATTGTTTTACTAGTCAAGTTTCGATGGCTTTTAATAGTCTTGAGCATAAAACAGTAAAAGACCCTACAAATTTATATAAGGATTTTTATGACTATTTAGCTAGAAGGTTAAATTTAAGGGCACTTTGCAGAATGTTTTATTTGTGCTCTTTAGTTTATTCTAATGTTTATATGCTTCAATTTTGGGAAGAGGTAGAAGTCCCTTGGGGAGCAAAGGCAAAGAAAGTTTTAACTATTCCTACGGAAATAACTTTGGTAGACCCAAGATATGGTAGGGTTTTAGGATCAACACTAAAGTACAATAGAAAAATTGGGATGCGGATTTCTAGAGAGGCTTACAATGATTATACGGCAGAAAATCTAAATGAGTTAAATGAGCAATATGCTAAAGACATATTTATAGGCAAATATGACTATAAGAATAAATATAACTACCGCAAGGATAACGGATTAGAGTATGGTGATGAGGTACTAGAGTTTAATCCTGAAGTGACTTCTCATTTTAAGTTTAGGGGACAAGATTTTAATAGGTATGCTACACCAATAATGGCAAATTGTTTTGATTGGATTCAGCGCAAAAAGAAACTAATGGAAGCTGATATGGCTGTTATTGATGGAATTATAAATATGATTTATCTTTTTACTATTGGAACAGATGATCATCCAGCCAAAGGAAAAGGAGAACTTAACAAACTAGCAAGTCTAATTCAAAATACTTCTAGAACCTGTACATTAGTTTGGAACCACAGATTAAAAGTAAGTGTCATTTCTCCTGATGCAGATTCTTTATTGAATACAGATAAATATCATGTCTGTAACGATAATATTCGTGAAGGTCTGGGTTTTGAATTTAAAAATACAATGAGTAGAGGACGAAGGGATATTGATAAGCTAATAAAGATTTTTTGTGAGGTTATCCTTTCTGATAGGCAGGATATTGTAGAGCATATTGAAAAAAATATATATGAAAAAGTTGCGGAAGAAAATAACTTTTACACATCAGCTTCAATGAAACCAAACAGAATTGGATTAGCAACTGATGATTTGTTAAAAGCATTTGTTGGACTGTTTTATGACAGAGGTTTGCCTTCTAAGAGAACCACTATGGAGATTATGGGTCTTGATTATGATGAGGAAAAAGAATTAAAAATACCCGAAAAGAAAGATGTAGAAGAGGGTATTTGGGATATTCCTCAGTTGCCCTTTAGTCGGCCACAAACAGGTGGAGGTAAAGAGCAAAGTCAGGCAGATTTTATTCCTATTGATATGTCAGTAGATAACTATTTAGACATTATTAATTCTGAAGTTAAAAAACCAGAGGTACATCAAGTTATTAAAGAAAAATTGCAAGATAGGCTAGGAGACTACTTTTCAGAAGAAGCACAAAATGACGAGGACTTAGATAAGCTAGTTAAAGATACAGCTAAAAAGTATGAAAAGAAAAAGAAGAGGGATAAATAATGTCGGGAGAAAAGTGTTTTGAACCAAAAAATGGGACTAAAGTGTCGCACAAGGAAATGTACGAATGTATGGGCCAATTTGAAGAAAAAGTAGATGCCCATTTGAATTCTCTTATTACTCAAGTAAATAGATTAGTAGATGTTATAGATAAAAAGGTAGAAAAAGTGGATACGGAATTTGAAGAGCATAAAAATAGTGATAGAACAATGAAGTTAATTTTTCTTGCTGTAGTGATTATATTATGCACGATTTATCCAGCAGCTTTAACCTATGTACCAAAAGCTATTGCTGCGATTATTTAAGGGGTGTTTAGAATGGAACGAGTTATAGCTCCATATAGTTATCCAAAGAATATTCCAAGTGCAGTTAAGAATTTGCCTAAAGAAGCACAAAAATTATTTATTGAGGTTTTTAACAAAGTTTATAAGGACACAAATGACGAAAATAAAGCAAGAATGGCAGGTTGGGGAGCTGTCAAGAATAAGTATGTTAAGAAGGGAGGCGTTTGGGTATTGAAAGCAGCATTAGAAAGTCTTGAGTTTACTATATCTTCAGTTAGTATTTCTGATAGAGAAGATGGAAATAAGGAGTATTCTATTAGTTTAAGAATGGCGGGGTATACTGGGTCTGTATATTTGAGTTTTGATACGCAGCCATCTGATTTTCTTATGCAGGTAGGTAGTAAAATTATTGTAACATTATCAGATGAAGAAGTACAAACAAGCAAAACTGTGGTTATTGATAATGCTTCTGCTTTTTATCCAGGGAATTTTATATCCCATATAATTACCGCGGCATCTACAGAGGAGGAAAAGAAAGCACAGCAGGCTAGAAGTAAAAAGTATGGAATAGCTATTCTTGAAGGTGGTCATGTAACTAAACCAAGTCAATATGCATCTGTATCAGATGGGATGTTTGCTGACCCCGTAAATTATAATTATCCTTGTGATAATGAAACTAGAGCTAAAGCAGCAGTAAGATATTTTGGAATGCCAAGGAATTATGAAAAATATTCTGAAAGTGCTAGGAATAAGGTTTGGGGTAGAATGAAAAGATTAGCTAAAAAGCATATGAAGGATATGGAGGAAAAAGCTCCTTGGAAGAGAAAGGAGGGATAATTTTTGAATAACTGGTTAATTACAGAAGATACAAAACTTTATATCATAGCAGACACTAAAATATTAAAAAGTAAGCCGATTTTATCTGAAAAAGCAGAGGAGTTTGTAACTGCTATAACAAAGACAAAAGAAGATGAGGATTTACTTTGGTTTAGTGGTAGATATTGCACAGCAGATGCTAGAAATGGTAATGGGGACGGTTTTAAATTAGATGATCTTGAAAAGATGTATGAATATGCAATATTTAAGCCTGTAAGTTGGTTGCATAATGAGGATGAGAAAGTGGGCTTTATTGTAGATAGTCAGCTTAAAGAAGAAGGAGATGAAGTTTATGTAGAGATAACTGGGGTTATTTGGTGCTCCACACCACATGATGCAGTTTATGCTGAAAAGATGATAGACTATTTTGATAAAAATAGACTTGGTTTATCCATGGAAACGATGGGGGAAAAAGTAAAATGCTCTAAATGTGAAAAAGAATTTCCAATTCAATCTGGGGATATGGATAATCCCTATGGGCATTATTGTGAACATTTAAAAAGTAGAAAAATGTCTGATGTAACAAGATGGATTTTAGAACCTCAATTTTCTGGGGTTGGTATAATCCCATCAAGAGGAAGGCATAAACCAGCGGATAAAGACGCATGGGTACGAGAAGTGGCTTCCTTAAACGAAGATGATGATAATGGAGAGGAGGATATAAATATGGGTGATGATACAAAATATACGAAAGCACAAATGGATGAGTTGGTTTCTGCTAGAGAGGATTCTGTGAGAAAAGAGTATGCTTCTTTAGAGAGTGATTTGGATTCAGTTAAGAATGAGAAGGCTGAAGCAGATAAGTCTACTGCCGATCTTCAGACTAAATTGGACGAAAAAGAAGGCGAACTTTCTCAAGCTAATGATGATCTTGATACTGTGAACAAAGAAAATGAGTCTCTAAAAGCTAAGATTGCTGAATATGAGCAAGAAAAAGCTGATGCGGAGCAAGCTAAGTTTGAATCTAGAGTAAAAGAAATTAAGGATTCTGGTGTAGAACTTACTGATGAGATAGCAGATAAACTTAAAGCTGAGATTCTTGACGATGAGAAGTTTGATGGAGTTAAGGCTATGTTTGCTAAGAAGGACGTAAAACCAGCAAAGGCTAAAGTTACTCTTGAAACCGATGATGATTTGCAGCCTACTGAGTCTGATGAGGCAATTTTAAGAGAAGCTTTTTCACCAAAAGAAGATTAAGTAACTTTTAGAGAGGTGACTTAAATGTCAGTATTTGTAATTGATAATAATGAAAAAGGAGGAATAAATAGATGTATACACTAAAAGATGGGTACTGCGAGATGATTAGAGTTCCAAAAGAGGCAAGACGTGGAGATGCAAAAGCAGCAGAGGCATTGAAACAAGGTATGGCTGTCACAATTGCTGATGATGGTAGTGATAATGCTGTTGCTAGTAAGGCTTCTGGGACTGGAAATTATGATGTATATTTTGTGAAGAAGTATGGTAGAAATGAAGTTACTCAACTTTATAACGCAAATAGTATTGAGACAGTAGCTATTGCTGAACGTTTTGTGGCTATTAGTGCTGGATCAATCGCTATTGACCAGTATGTTGGATCTATTGGTGATTATGATGTTGGTGATTTACTTGAAATAGGTACTTCTGGAAATGCTGGTCTTGTAACTAACTATAATGCTACTCCTGTAGGAGATCCTGTAGCTGTAGTTGAGGGAAAAGACTATGATAAATTAATTATTAGAATTCTGTAAGAAAGGAGGAATATAAATTGTCTGAGAAAATTAATGTTAAAGAAAGATTGAAAGCTGAGATAGAAAATAGCTGGACTCCAGAACAGAAGGAGAAATATAGAAAGGCTCTTGCTAATCTAGCCAAGACTCCTAATGGTCAAAGAGTTATTGCTGAAATAGTAATTTCTGATATTACCAAGAAGTATGAAATGGTTGATATTGCTGAGTTGCTGGGAGTATCTAAAACCTTTAATGAAGGACAAGATCCAAGATTTAGAACTAAAAAGGGTTTAGTTGGATACATTCATGCTCATGGGTCAACAGCTAATAGGTCTGAATGGACAGCGGAATGGGTTAACTTGACAACTGATTTGCTTTCTGTTAATCCTGAGATTTACCTTCCAGATTTAGAGGCTGGAAGAATTGGCACACTAGCAGAATTGCAGGCGGATGCCTTGGAAGCAGCTAAGAACAAAATGGGTAATCATATTTTTACAACGATTCAGGCTGGCGTTTCTACTGGAGCAGGTACGATTTCTAGTGCTAACTGGACTGCTGCAGGAGCTACTGCTGTAAGTGCATTAAAAGCAGCTATTAGGTATGTATCTGATAGAGGTGGAGCACAGGCAGTTGTAGGTAGATATTCTACGCTAGTTTCTGTTTGTGATTTTGATCATGGTTATGATCCTGCTGCAAGCGAAGAGATTCGTTTGAAAGGCTCTCTTGGAACATATCATGGAGTTAATCTAGTATATTTAGATAGAGTTGAAGATAGAAATGAACAGCAATTAGTTCCTGAAGGAGTGCTGTTTGTTGTGCCTAAGAAGTTGGGCGCAGTAACAGGATACGTGGGGGATTTTAAGGTCCAGCAGAATCTTGATGTTGATGATTTGATTTTCAATCTACATATTTATAGAACTGTTGGTATTGCTTTGCTACATGAAGATCGTATTTACAAACTTACTATTATTTAATGTAAGACAAATGGGGGAGGGAGATTTTTATTTCCCTCTTCCAAAATTTATAGGAAAACTATAGGAGGAAATTAGAATGAGAAGATTAAGGTTTAAGAATGTATCTGATATTGATGTATCAGTAAAAGAGATTGGAAACATGGGGAAAGAAACAGGAAAAACAGTTATTTCAGGAGGAAAAATAAATATTACAGAAGAGGCTCTTGCAGATCAAGTTGAAGATGCTGTTTTTTCTAAGAGTTATTTAATTTTTATTGGACAAGGAAGTATGCCAAAAGAACTTGAAGACAATCCGAACCACTTAACGGATAAAGAAGTGGAAGAACTAGCTCATCTTAGTAATGATAAAGCAATAGAGGAGCTGAAAAGAATTAATTCTGAAGTAACTTTAAAAAGAATTTTAAAAGTTGCGGATAAAAAGAGAATTATGGATTATTTAAAACAGAGATTACTAGCAGAATTTAGGGTTAGAAAAGCAGAACTCGAATTAATAACGGGATAGGAGATTAATATGGTAAAAGTTATTAGGGCGGATACTCTTGCTGATTTAGAGGCTGCTATAAACGTTTTTTTGAGCGGAAAAACTGTTATTTCTATTAGTGTACTTGAACTTAGGTTAGATAGGGAATATGCTGCTATAGTCGCTTATTCTTAAAAAACGGACAGGAGATTAAAGGAGTAAGGATGAAAAAGGTTAAATTGGATATTAATGAAAGATTATTGATTAAGAATATTTTATCTGGAGTTACAGGAGATTTGGTAGTTATCAAAAAAGCTTTAAATAGTATGGAAAAGATTGACATCAAAGAAGTGGAGGCTAAGAAAGTTAATCTTAGAATTGAAGATAACACGTATCTCTGGGAAGGCAAGAAGGATAAAGAAAAAGAGTTTGAGTTTGAAGATGCCGATTTTGATTACTTGAAAGAAACTATGAACGCTAAAAAAGATTATCCTGTGGATAAAAGGATAATTAATTTCTTAGAAAAGATAAATAGCATATAAAGTTTTAGAGAGGAATTTAGTTGCCTGCCTATAAAATTATTGATGACCATACTGATTTATTAAGTATAGGGACTAAAACGCACGAAGAATTAGATACTCATGTGGCTAGTTTATCGAACCCACATTCTGTTACTAAAGCACAAATACTAACAGGAAATTTAATTGTTAATACTGATGTTGATGCAAGTGCCGCAATAGCTTCTAGTAAATTAAATTTGGCTTTAATATCTCAAGATGTTGCTATTAAACTTTCAGATAATGCAGGAGTACAAAAATTTAGTATTCAAGATTCTGATGCTGCTACAGTGTTTCAAGTAAACAGTGATGGTTCTATAACTATTGGAGGAACGGCATTAAATTTTGATACAAGTAGTGCATGGGCAGTTCATGCAAACAATGGTGCTGTAGATGTATTAGAATACACATCTATTGGAGCAACTAATATTAGGTCTTACAATACTAGGCTAATTACATTAGCTTCAGGCGGTGGGGTAGTAGCTAAATTAGGGGATGCTGCGGGTGTTTATGATTTTTTTATTAATGACTCAAACGATATTACAGTATTTCAAGTAAACAGTGATGGGACCGTTACTTTTGGAATAGACACTAACCTCTATAGAAGTGCTGCTAACGTATTAAAAACTGATGATGATTTTATAGTGAGTGGAACACTTACTTCTACTGGTGGATTAATTGGAAAAATAACTACTGTAACTGATACCTATACTATTCTTGCCACTGACCAAACAGTAATTTGCAACAAAGCAACTGGATTTACGGTAACTCTTCCAACAGCAGTTGTAGGACAAGTATTTAACATTAAGAATATCGGGGCTGGCACAGTAACAGTAGATGGAGCAGGCTCAGATACAATAGATGGGGAACTTACACAATCTGTAGCTCAATGGAATTGTTTGGTATTACAATGTAATGTAGCCAATACTTGGGCTATAGTTTAGAAAAGAGAGGAAGTATGAGTTATTTTAGTTTAGTGAGCATTAGTAATGGGTCTATAAATGGTCCTGGTGCACCCACTATTGATTCTTATACCCATGCAGCTATTAATCTAGCTGCTGGGGCTGATCAGGTATTGGTTTCTAGCGCACCGAACAAGCAAATATGGGTTTACGGATTTGGTTTTGTTGTTAATGCCGCTGGGACAGTTTCTTTTCAGAATGAAGATGATACAGCTATTTCTGGCATTATGCCTTTTGCCGCTAATTCAGGAATGGCTATTCCACCATCAGGTAATTTTGCTATGCCTATCTGGAAACTGGCAACAGATAAGGATTTAGAAATTGATATTGTTACTTCAGAGCTTGACGGATGGCTGGATTATGCGATTGTGAGTGTTTAATGATTGAACTAACCAAACTCCGTCAACCGAATAGCAAAACCTATGATCTGGAAAACGGCAAACGCCGATGCTTAATTCAACAAGGCTTGCACTACTTTGATAAGAGCACCAATCAAGTAGAGCTCTTTAGTCATGAAGTGAGGGAGAATAGTGTTAGCAGATTCACGCTTAACGGCAATTGATTCAACTACATACGAACTAGAGGTGGCAGGGGAGAAAATTGAGCTTGGTGATAAGCAATCTCTTGATTTCAAACCTTGTGCCAAATTAAGTCGTTTTGATGGTGAGTGTTCTCTCTCTATTGAGCTGGAAACCATACAAAAAATAGATGCTGTTATAGAGGGTGATAGGCTTGAATGGAAGAACATTGATGAAGAAATCCATTTTTACGATAAAGGCAACAATGAGTTTGAACTTGAACATATTCTTCTAAAGAAACCCCTCTCAAACAAGCTGGCTTATAATCTAAATCTTGAAAACCTAATTGCTTATTATCAACCGCCCTTAACTGAGGAAATCCCAGAAGCAAACTGGCATACCATAATTGAAACTGATGTATATGACAAAGATGGGAAAACGACAGTTCATCGTCCTGAAAACGTTATTGGCTCTTATGCTGTGTATCATGTTGCTGGAACCAACATACATCATAGTGAAGCAAATGCGGGGAAATACAGGGCTGGTAAAGCATTTCATATCTATCGACCAAAGATAAAGGATTCGGCAGGGAAAGAGGTTTGGGGAACTCTTAATATCAGTGCTTCTACCTTGACCATTGAAATTGACCAGACGTTTTTAGATGCTGCTGCCTATCCTGTGTATATTGACCCTACCTTTGGTTATACGTCTATTGGTGCGACTGATTATTCTATGGAAAATGAGCTAAGGGCTTCGCTCGCCACACCTGCTGCTGGTATGGCAACCAAAATGACTGCTTATACTGCGGATAATGGTGGAGGGCATAGGGTAAAGTGTGCATTATATGAGAAAAGCAATAGCGCTTTAGTCAAATCAAGCAATGAAGTTACCAATATAAGTAATGCCTATGCTTGGAATGATATTCCTTTTAGCAATCAAGCTATTATGGCCCCTGTTGAGTATATGCTTGCTATTTGGTCTGAAGATGTTGGGGGATATTCTTCTGCTATTAAAGGTGACTCTACTTCGACTTACCATTATTACCAAGCTTTAACTTATGGAAGTTGGCCTGATCCTTTTATTGGGACTCAGGGTATTGCGGCCGTTATATATTCTATCTATTGTACTTATACACAAGGAATAATATTTAGACCAACAGGCGCAGGAAGTTTAACAGAGTGGGCATCTCAGTATCCTAATTCTACTGCTCATTGGGATAAAGTAGATGAAGTAGCTGCCGATGATTTGGCTACTTATGTTATTGGTGAATATGATGCTTGGAAATATGATTTATATGATATTACCAACACTATTCCCTCTGGTTCTACTATAAATTCAGTTGGAATTTGTGGTCGTTTTTTTGGATCTGAAGCCTGGGGAGAACAAGGTAAATTAGGATTTAACGATGGTGTGGGTACATGGTGGAGTAGTCCGTTTACGCTTACACCACTCAGTAGTTGGGTAAATTATGATACAGGACTTCTTTCTACTAACCCTAGAACTTCTAGTGCTTGGACTTGGGCACAAATAGATGCTCTTCAAATTGGGATAGGACAATTAGGTATTTATGATGCAGAATATGACTATACAAGTTTGATATATTGTACCCAGGTTTATGTAGTAGTTGATTATACAGAAGGTGGTGGGGGGACAGTAGTTAAAGATATAATACAACAAGGATTAATACCTTTTGCTCGCTAAGAAAGGAGTACAAAAATGGCAGAGATTAAGGTAACAATTCCAGATGATAAAATTGCAAAGGTGATTGACTCATTTGTTAGTTGCTTTGGTTATCAAGCAACAATAGACGGGCAACCAAATCCGCAGACAAAAACACAATTTACTAAAGCACAGATAATTAAATACATAAAAGCTGTTGTAAATTCAGTTGATAAAACTGCTTATGATCAGAACTTTATACAAGAAGATATTAGCATAACTTAAAAAGGAGAAATAAATGGGTAGGATATATTTAATTTTACTAGGAATTATTTTGGTATTTGGGTTATTTATGTTTTCGGGGCAAATTAGAAAACAAAATAGCTGCCTTACAAAAATTGAAGATAGAGTAGTAAAACTAGAGAGAGTAAATAAAAATAAAGTAGAAGCAAACAAGATTTTAAGGAGCAAGATTGAAGAATTAGAATTTAATTCCAAAGACCATATAGATAGAATATATGATATGGAAGGTCATGTTGATGACTATAATCTAATTCTTGAGATGGTTTTGAAGCATCCCACAGTGCAAACAGAACTTGCAAAACATAATATACCTATTCAGAAACTTCTTGATGATAGGGCAAAAGCAGAAGAACAACATTAAAAGGAATAAATATGTCTGTTACAATTATAAAAACCGTAAATTTTGGAAAAAGTAAAACAGGTCTTGAAGGTACTGTTGGTTATACTCTTTATAATACTAATGAAACAGAAAAACAAGCACGTACAACTTCTGGTGTCTATGAACTTGGAACTAGTACAGGAATATATGCTTGTAACATAACATTGGATATTGATTGGAATGGTACAATTCTTTGGGATACTGGGGAAGCAACACCAAGTTATGCTACAGAAGAGTATAATCATCAAGATGCTGGTGATATAGACCAGATAGAATCTAATACAAACAGAGGATTGATCACTTAGAAAGGAGATAATATGAACCCTGATTATAAAGTTGGGGAGTCTATTGAAGTTTTATATGTGCCTGGGAATTTTCAATCAGGTCAAACAGATTGTAAGGTAGACATATTTGATGAGAGTGATGTTATAGTTGCTGGGTCTCCTTTTGCTATGGTAGAAAAAGATGACGGGGCAGCTACACCCGAACTTATAGGGGTCTATGCCTATTCTTTTATCCCCGACGAAGAGGGTATTTGGACAGCTAAAGTTTATCGCTTAGTTGGAGGGGAAAAGAAATTTGCTAAAGTTATTAAGTTTAGCGTTAAACCAAAGGATATTTCTGATTTAATAGATGATGTTGAAGTTATTAAAGGAGCAAGTTTTAATTCTTTAACAGATTCTTTAGAGGCAATTAGAGATGCAGTAGATGAAATTTCAGAGGGAGGACAAGTATTATAACTTCTGAAAGGAGGATTAAGGATGGATTTCTTTAAGGAAAGAAAGAATGATTTAGCTAAGATAAAACAGGAAGTCGAAAATATTATAGCTATTCGACAAAGTAAACTTAGTTTACTTGAAAAAGAGCTAAAAGATTTGTTGCTTGATAAGGCAAAAATTGAAGGAAGAATTGAGGAAGTAATTTTACTAGATAAAAGTTTTAGTGAAAGTCCTGATAAGAAAAAGCCTAAAATATCTAGTGGAATTATAGATGGGGAAATGTCTGTAGAACAACTTATCAAGGCAAAACAAAAGACCAAAAAGAAGGAAGCCAAGTAATAAGTAATTACGGCTTCGAGGCTAAGTTGGGAAGTGACCAACTACGACTTCTGTTTATCCGAAAGGATAGTCACCTTGAGATTTATCCAGTCTCAAGCTCTGATAGTTTCTGAGAAAGCTCAAAGAAACTTAAACAGACAACAGACGGTCATTGCCGAGGATAACAATAACTTTTAGAAAGGTGACTTAAATGTCAGTATTTGTAATTGATAGTAAAGGAAAGCCTTTACTTCCTACTTGTGAAGCAAGAGCAAGACTTTTATTAAAAAAGAATAAGGCAACAGTATATTCAGTTGAGCCATTTACAATTAAATTAAAAAGGGCAATAAAAAATCCAATGGGTGGGTTTAAAGTAGGGATTGATGATGGTGCAAAAGAGGTTGGAATATCAGTAGCCTATAAAAACAAGGTAGTTTTTGCTGGGATAATCAAGTTAAGACAAGATGTACATAGAAAGATGCTTCAAAGATCACAATATCGAAGAACTAGAAGATGTAGAAAGCTTAGACATAGAAAAGCAAGATTTTTAAATAGTGGCAGAAAAGGTTGGATACCCCCAACTATAAAGCAAAAGAAAGAATCAATATTGAGAGTAATTGACGATTTAAAGAAGCGATTAAATATTACAGAAGGCACTATAGAACAAGGGCAGTTTGATACTTCTTCGATGAGTAGAGGGTATCAATTAATAGGAAAAGAATATCAATTATCAGAATATGTGGGAAATACTTGGAGACAAAAAGTTTTATGGCGAGATAAGTATATTTGTCAACATTGTGATAGTAAAGAAGAATTACAAGCTCATCATATTATTTTAAAGTCTAAAGGTGGAACTAATAGAGTAAATAATGGAATTACCTTATGTAAAAAATGCCATAAAGAGTTACATGAAGAAAGATGGGAATTAAGTAGAAAACCAAGACATTTTAAGTATCCAACTCATTTACAGCAGGGAAAACAATATTTATTTAATGAGTTAAAAAAGAGATTTCAAAGTATAGATGTTTGCTATGGTTGGATGACGGCAAAAGCAAGGAAGGCATTGGGGTTAGAGAAAGAGCATTATCACGATGCTTCTGCAATGATTGGGGCAAATAAATATTATTGTAAACTTTATATAATAAAACCAAAAAGGACTAAAATATGGGAAAACAACCCAACAAAGACTTGTAATGAAAAAAATGGTTTTAGGCATATGGACATAGTTAAAGCAAAACACAGAACTAGAGGTACTGTTATTGGATCAATAAGGAGTTTGAAAGCTAAAGTAATAACATTAAGAACAAGTTTTGACGATAACTTTTCTGTAAGTTATAACAAAACAAGATTATTATGGAGACCTAAAGGTTTAATTTATTGTAGAAGTTAAAAGGGAGGTGAAAAATATGGCGATTTACAAAAGTGGTGTAGCTATTGAAGTAAGATATGCCCCACCAGATTTTCAAAGTGGTTTAAGTGATGTAAAGATGGAAGTATATGATGAGGCAGGTGTCGAAATTGCTGGTAGTCCTTTTTCTATGACAGAGATGGATGATGGTGCTGCAACACCAACACTATTAGGTGTTTATGAGGACACATCTAATTTTTTACCTGATGCACAGGGATCTTGGACAGTTATTTGCTACTCTATTGCTAATGGTGGGAAAACAGCTAAGACTTACAAAATTGAAGCTCATGATATTGATGATCTTGGTACAGATTTGGATACAATTATAGCTGATACTAATGAATTACAGACAGATTGGGCAGATGGTGGTAGACTTGATCTTCTTATTGATGCAATTAAGGCTCAAACAGACTTGTTACCTTCTGATCCAGCAGATCAATCAGCAGTAGAAGCAGCAATAACGGCAGCTCATGCAACTACAGATGGTTTAATTACTACAGTTGATGGAGTTGTAGATGGTATTCAGACGGATTTAAGTAATGGAACAGATGGCTTGGGAGCAATTAAGGCTGCTGTTGACGCAATCGGTACTGGAGGAATAATTCTCTAAAATTAGAAAGAAGGAGGAGAATAAGTGAATGTTTTAACACCAACAGCAGATTATCAAATTTTATATCGAGATATCAACTATCAAGAGGGTCTTTCATTAAATGCCTATCTTTATTCTCCTCCAACTTTTACTAAAAGTGGGCCTCTTCCTTTAACTGAAATAGCCGATGGCTATTATTATTTAGAGGTAGACCTATCAACTGAAGGAACATATATTGTTAAAATAGAAAATGCTTCTGAAGTTTATAGGATTGTTAATATGGCAAAAGAAACTTCAATTCAAAATATAGAAGATTTAATGAAAGCTACAGTAGTTTTTAATAAGACTACTAACAAGCTAAGTTTTTATAAAGATGCTGCAAGAACTCAATTAATTGTGGAATTTGTTGTTTCAGATACAGTTTCAGAAACTTCAAAGACTAAGTTATAAAACCTATTTTTGGGACAGTGATTTAAAATGGTAGAACCAATCAAAAGAAGCGACGATATTTTAGATGATATAAAAAGAAGTGATACTCTAGGTGATGCTGGTTTTACTGTAACTGATGCTTTACCTTTAGTAACAGATGGGTTTGTGACTAAGGATGGTTGGAGAGCAAAAACATATCTAACACATGGTCTATGGCCTTTTCTTAAGACAATACTGGATTACTTATTAAAAAGATATGATGAAATAATAGACATTATAAAAAGACATACACCATAAGTATTCTGCAAAACTATTATTGGGTATAATGAAGAAGTTTATGCTGATTAAAATAAGGAGAAACTAATGGCAGAATTTTATCTTAAAAATTTAGCCCCCTATCTTGCAAGATCTGTAAAGGACTTGGGAAAAATGGTCCGTGATGATAATTGTGGGGTGGGTAATGGCAGCAAAACCACTTTTAGAACAAACCACTTTCCAGTTAAAATTAATTCCTTAACTGCTTATGTTGATGGAGTTGAAGTAGATGTTGATGAATATGATTACACATATGGCACATTTACTTTAGTTAGCACGCCAACAGCAGGACAATTAGTTACAGCAAATTATGTGTATTATAGTTGGCCTGATGGTCTATTACAGGATTATATAGCAGATGCAGTTATTCGTGTAGAAGCAATAGTATATAACCAGGGATATGTAGTACAACGAGACCCAACTACAGATGATGCCTATTTGGAATCAGAACCAGATCAAGCAACAAAAATGTTATATGTAATACAAGCTACAATAGATTTTGCTAACTCCGATATTGGTGGAGATAGTTTAATCAGCACTAGAAATTTTAAAGACGATGAAGTAGAACAATCTTATACAAGAAGTGCTCAATTAACAAGAGACTACTTGAATAATTTATATAAAGAAAGAGATCGACTAGCCGAAGCCCTTATTTCTGATGATTCAGATTATGGATATTATATAGAGAGCACGCTCAATACTAACGAAGCCAGGATGAGATATCTGGATTCTATAGCTGTTGGGGCGTATGAAGAAATTGGATAAGAGGAGATAAATTGGCTAATTGGTACTCTTCTGACGAAATAAAAGAGCAAATAAATGAAATTAGAGACTTAACAGGAGACTCTAATAGAGTATATTTAATTACAATTACAGAAGCAGATTGCCCATCTTGTGAGTATAATGAAGTTACTCACGAATCTAAAGATAGTAGTTGTGTAACCTGCGGAGGTAGTGGTAAATTACCAACGGAATCATCTGTATCCTTATTAGCTAAAATAAGATGGGTAAATGAAATAGAGGCCAATTTAATGAAAATAGGTTATTTACCAAGAGGAGGAGTAACTATCACTATAGATAATACTTATGAATCAAATATAGATAATCTTACTCCAATAGATAGAGTAGAGGTAGATGGAATAGAGATAAGAATAAAAGGAAAAAAACCGAAAGGGTATAAGAAAGTAAACCGAACAGTATTTTATGCTGAGCCAATATCATTAAGCACATAAGAAAGGGATGAGGATAATGGAAGAAATAAGGGAACTAGAGGTCTTAAAGAACAGATTAATTCGTGAATACTTAAAAGAGATCGTGGGAGATAAGGATGATAAGCAGTTTATTCCTTTAATAGAAGATGAAGAAGTAGCTAGAAAAGTAAGAAAACTTTTTCTAGATACTATAAATACTTTGTATAAAAATGCACTAATTTATATTGCAGCGCAAAAAGGAGTTATTATTCAAAGTTTAGAGACATTAGCAAAACAAGATTTACCAGAAGATTTTAGTTTAGAGGGTTTAATAGAAAGAACAGAAAAGAAAGTAGCGGAGAGAAAAGTACAAGCTAGACGAGCAGATGGAAAAAATGAGGACTAAATAAATGTTAACAGCAAGTTGTAATTACTCAGCCGTATTAGCTGGGGCCAAAAAGCTACAAATGAAGGTTAAATTAGGAACTAAAGCAGCTTTTACTAATTTAGTTATTAGTGGAACAGATGAGACTATAAATAACCTATTAAAGTCATATAAGACTACTCCAGGAAGATCTGATTTTGCTAGAACAGGTATTTTGGAAAGGGCTATATTTACAGCAATAAATACAGGAACAGCTATTCCTGGTGGTTGGTTAGCTGGAATAGGGGATATGAAACAATTATATTCTATGGCCCCTTATTGGAATATGGTAGAAGAGGGGTCAAGCGAATATGTTGGGGAAGAGAGAGAAGGCTTTTGGGCAGATTCTAGTGGATCACCATATTCTATTCATGGTGCTTTTGGAAGATCTGGAGCACCAGACTCTTCTTATTATCCACAGCATAAATGGGTAGATGCTCCTGGTTTTATTATGGAGATTACAAAACCAATTCAAGAGCACAAATTTTATGCAAATACAGCAGATGGTATGAGGAAAATATTTTTATCTTATGTTTCAGGATTTGTTAAAGGAGCAATTTAATGGGTGCAAACAAGCAAGGAAATACAACACTAACAATTTTAAATCTACACTATTATCTTACTGAAGAACTAATAGATCAGGGGTATGGTTTTGTAAATATATTTGAGGCTTATCCAGATACAACAGATAATGACTTTGTATCTCAATTACCTGCTGTATCTATAGGGAGTTTTGGTAATGCTGAAGGAAATGTATTTGAATTAGGAAATCCACAAGAAGAATATGATAGACCTATTATGGTTGATATATTTACAAAACCAAGAAAAGATATGCAGTGTAATGATTTAAAAGATATAATTAAAAATTTATTTAAGAAAGATAGGCTATTTGATTTTTTAGATTTTAATGCTGCTACACCATATCCAACAGTAAGTAAATTAGCAATAAGGGATACAAGGGATACTGTTTTAGCAACAGCCCCAGAAATTTATTGTCAGGCAATCGTGGCGTTTAAAGCAGAATTGGTGGAATGAATATAATTCCTCAAAAGAGGATTATATAAAAACAATGAAAAGGAGTGAAAACTTAGTGCGGAATGATTTAACTAAGGAAGTTATTTGTAAAAAATATGTGGAAGAAAAGAAGTCTATTAATAAGATTAGTGAAGAACTAAGGTCATCTCATACCACAATAGCTAATAGGTTAAAGACTTATGGGCTAGAAATAAGAGATTATCATAGATTTAACGAATTTGATAAAGAATTTTTTGCACAAAATTATGTAAAAAATGAAAAATCTTCAAAAGAAATTGCAAAAGAGGTTGGAGTATCTCAAGGAGCTATTTTAAATCGGCTTAGAAAACATAATATAGATATTAGAAAAAGAGAATCTAAGGATATCAAATTAACCGAAACACAAAAAGCATATATAGCTGGTGTAATAGATGGAGAAGGTTGTATTTGTTTATATAAAAGTAATTCTAGGCATATATTATGTGTATCCTTTACATCAACAGATAAAAGATTGATAGCCTATTTATCTAAATTGCTAGATTGGAATTTTGCTTATACAAAGCCTAAAAATAGGATATGGAAAACTTCTTATAGATTACAGGCAATGGATTCAAGATCAGAAAGAGCTTTAAAAGATATACTACCTTATTTAATTATTAAAAGAGAACAGGCAGAATTAGCTTTAAGATTTAGGGAGACTTATAAGATTAAATATCCTAAAAGAAAAGGGATACCTAAAAATATTTGGGATTTAAGAGAATCCCAAGAAAAACAGATGCATATTCTTAATAAAAAAGGTGCATCAAATAAACCTATTGAAAAGGAGGTTATTTAGTTATGAGTGATTACTCGGACATCCTCGCTCTTCAGAGCGAAAAAATCTTAGTATTAAGTCAAGGTATTGTATGTGATAGGATGCAGTCATTAGGCTGTAATGGAGATATACCTTTTGAGGAAATTAAGGAATTAGGAAACCCTGCTATAGTAGCAGTGGTTAAGGATATACCAAATGTTACCATTGATACAGAAGCTTTTGATGTGAATTGTGAGTTAATTTCTTTACTACAAGGAGAAGACCCTCATGCAGCTACACCAGTTACTCAGTTTGATATTTTAGCAAGCAATTTTAGAAAAGTCAACTTCTTATTTCCAGTAAAAGAAGAAACTTCAACTACAGTGTTGAAGACTTGTGGTGTTGGTGCAGCTCAGGTAACAAGTATTAACTATAAGTATGCAGTAGATGGTAATGCAACAGAGAGTATGAGCTTTTCTGCTGATAATAAGTTTTGGGCAGATAACTCAGCAGCTTATGAAGGTTTTATTCAAAGTGCTACTCCAGTAGATACTTTTGATTTAGACGAAGCTACTTATGGGGGTACTATTGAGTGGGCTACTAATAAGCGAACTTTTAGTGTTAGTGTAAGTGGTGTAAGAAAGAAAGAGGGTACTGAAGTACAAGTATTAGCTGGAACAGCAGATTTTTGGATTAGTCCTGGAACTGGTGCTGGAGGTGCTGACCAACTAATATTTGGTGCTAATCCTGCCGTAAGTGCATATATTGATATTATTTATCCTTGTGTAACTACTTTAGTATTTGGGTCAGGAGCACATGAAGGTGGATCAGTATATCCAGGAGCGATTCGTGGAAAGAATATCAGGTTGGAAATTAGTGCTGCACAAATGTATAGAGTACAGGGAGTAAATGTCAGTATTGAATTTCCAAATGAGCAAATTAAAGAACTTGGGAATACAATGTCTCCAGGAACAATTATTGATATTCCTAATGTAACAGGAGATATATCTGTACTAGATAGAGAAGGAGATTTCTTCGCAAAATTGTGTAATGTAGCTGATTTAGCAACAGCGAAAGGATTAAGTATTGAGGATTTTTCAGATACTATTCCACTAGAAATTAAGGTAATGGACCCAGATGATGACGTAACAGTTTTGAAGACAATCTATTTACCAAAGATTAGTATTACATCTGAAGGACATTCTTCTAAAGTAGGGGATAAGCTAACACAAACGTTTAATTTCAAATTGACTGCGGGAGAAGTTGCACAAATATTCCGTGGAGAAAGACCATAAAGTTTAACTTTAGGTTTATAGTTTTGTTTCTTAGCATTTGGGTATCTGAATTAAAGGAGGATTTTTACGGGAGATGAAAAAGTGAGATTATGTAAGTGTGGCTGTAAAAAGTCTACCACTAGGGAAGAAAACAATTTTATTCAAGGACATAACCTAAAGAATAGGATTGTTGCAGTGGAAACCAAAAGAAAAATATCTGAGGCACTAAAAGGTATAAATAACCCTAATTATGGCAAGCATTTTTCCGAAGTAACTAGAAAAAAGATGTCTAAAGCACGTAAAGGAAAAAAGAATTCTTTTTACGGCAAGCAGCATTCGGCAAAGACAAGGGAAAAGATGCATAAAGAGCACAAAAAAGGACAGATTGCCTGGAATAAGAATTTAACAAAAGAAACAGATGATCGTGTGGCGGGGATAGCCAAAAAATATCAAAGGCAGCAAGAGGAGAAAATAATTCTTCTTGGAAAGGTGGCATATCATTTGAACCATATTCTTTGGAATTTAATAATGAGTTGAAGGAAAAAATTCGAAAAAGAGATAAGTATACATGCCAAAAATGTGGTATTAAAGAACCGTTAAATAATTATTTTAAAGTTTTAGATATTCACCATAAGGATCACAATAAGAAAAATAACAGCACTCAAAATTTAATCTCACTGTGTAGAAGTTGCAATGTAAAAGAGAATAAGAAGATAGTATAGTATTTAGAGCTTGGGAATAGATTTAGGGGGTATGGTCGATATAGTCGGCCCCCCTCTTAATCCCCAAGTAAACCAGGAGAGGCAAAAACCTGGGATTAAGACTAGGAAAATATAAATGTTTTTAAGATTAAAGGAGAGAGGAAAATGAGTAAAATTAGTATTAAAGACCTGTACAAGATTGAAAAGGTAGTTACTGTTAAGGATGAAAAAACAGGAAATGAAGCAGATGTATGTTTAAGAATTATATCAGATAGTGGAAGAGAAGATGCAATTAGATATGCAAACAAAGAAAAAGCAGAATTAGCTAAAAAGCTAGAGGATAAAGATAGCCCAGAGTATTTTGCTTTAAAAGAGCAGATAAAAAATTCTCCTGTAGACACATTAGAACTAAAGATTAAAATTATAAAAGAGTCTTTAGTTGGTGATGAGGCATATTTAGCTTTGAGAGCAGATGATAAGTATAAAGAGTTGGATGATGGAGAATTATCAGATAGTGAAGATTTTCAAGATGCCTATCTTAAAGAAAGAAGTAAAATAGCTGATGAGTATCTTGAAAAGCTAGATAAAAATGAAAATAATCTTAGAAAAGAATTAATGGATTTGCAGCTTAAATCCATGCTTAATTCTTTTTTTATGCACAGTTTTAATGAAAAGATTTTAGTACATGCTATAAGAGATCCAGAAGATTCTTCTAAAAGACTTTTTGATTCTGTAGAGAAGATGAAAGATAACTTTTTTGGGGATAGTTATGTACAACTAATTGAAAAATATTATGGTCTTTCTGGAAATAAAACGGAGAATGATATAAAAAACTAGCACAAAGCGATACCTTTCTTAATTTAGTTGGTATCGCAAAGGATTTTAATAACCTAGATTCTCTACTTCCAGAAGGAATAAAGAAATTGTATGACGTTCCGTGGACTATTATTTTAGCTATAGAACAGGCTAAGAAAGTACTTAGTTGGTATGAAAATTTATCAGAAGAAAAAAGACCACCGAAAGAAATATGGAAAAATGATAGAAAACTTAAAAAATGGTTTGATGATGTATTCGGAGATAAAGGAAATAAGCACTACGATAGTTATATCAAAGTTGATAAGTAAATTGTTTGAGAGTGTGGTGATTAAAATGTTTGGAAGAGAATATGTTAGTATTTATTGGCATACTTGTAAATATTGTGGTAAAGATTTTTATGAAAAGTCTAGTAGTAGAAAAAGAATTTTTTGTAGTAAGAGTTGTTGGAATAAATATTATCGAGGAGAGCGTAGTTTAGATGTAAACTTTTTTAAACAATGGACAGAAGAAATGGCCTATATTCTAGGATATATAGCCGCAGATGGGTGCATTAGTAGATCTAATGGTTATCCTTATCTAATGTTTGCTAGTATTGATAAGGACATAATATTGAAAGTAAGGAAAGTATTAAAGTCTACCCATAAAATACGGGAGTTGTTTCCTAACGGATTTAAAGGAAAAAAACAGTATCACCTGTCTATTGGAGCAAAAGATATTTGGGAAGACTTAGAAAGTTTAGGGATAACTGAAAGGAAGTCTTTAACTTTAAAATTCCCTAGTGCGCCAAAAGAATACCAAAGACATTTTATTAGGGGATATTTTGATGGAGATGGGTATATAACAAAGTGTGAAGACAGAGATACGATTGGATTTTTGGGTACTTATGACTTTATATCTACTGTAGAGAATATTTTTAGAAATAGGCTTAATATAAGAGAAAAAAAGATTCAGGAAATAGAATCTGGCAAGTTGCATAGAATCAATTATTACACTAGGGAAGCTTTTTCTATTTTAGAGTGGATGTATAAGGATTCAAATATTTATTTAGACAGAAAATATAACAAATATAAAGAGATGATAGCTTATGCCAGATAGTGCGCATTCTTTTGTAATTTCCTTCATTGCTAATATGGCACAATTAGATGCTGCGATTGGTGTCCAATTGCCTGCTAAAATGGCACAGGCGGTAAAAAATACAAACACTATTTTAACAACAGGAATGTCACAAAATGTAAAAGATGTAGCTACTGTAAAAAAGGGTATGGACAATCTAACAAAAGCACCCGCACCAAAACCAACCCCACAGCCGTTTGCACCAATTCCTCCAGGTCAAATAAAAACAATTAAACAGCATAAGGCTGAACAAGATGCATTGGCTGCTTCAACAGGTAAAGTAACTAAAGCACAAGAACAATCTTTAGCTATAAATCAAAAAGCAGCGAAACAATTAGGAGTACATCCAGATGCACTTACCAAGAGTAGAGAAGCCGCTAAAGTACAAAGTAGAGTAAATCAACATTTAAGAGATACGGGTCAGGCAGGAACAAAAGCTAAAAAGGGTTTTACTGATGCTTTTACTGGTGCTGATTCTTTATCTTCTGTTATTGGTAAGGTAGCTTTATGGACAATAGCAACTGGAGCAGTATTTGGTATGGTTAGGGCTGTTTCTGAATTAACCCAAAGAAACATAGAATTAGAGAAACATTTTGCAGATTTAAAGCGTGTAATTGATGCAACAAATATGGACAGAATAACAACTCAAGTATTTGGTATGGCCCATGCTTTTGGTGTTGCAACTACAGATGTCATAGACGCTACATTTGAATGGGGAAAAACTACAAGAAGTATGACAGATATAGTTTATGGGCAGCAAGCATCTATACTAGCAGTAAAAGTTGGGGAAATGGAACTAGCCGATTCTACTAAGTATTTGACTGCTCTTTATCATTCTATGGGATTACGTGGACAAGAACTTATAGATGTAGTAGATCAATTAAATGCTTTGCAGAATAAATATGGCGCAAATATTTCTGGTACAATGGAAGTATTAGCTAGGTCTGGTGGTATTATTAAGACCTATGGAGGAGATTTAAGACAAACTATGGCCCTATCTGCTGCTGCTTTGAAAATGACAGGAGAACAGCCGTCTAAGGTTGCAACATTATTTAGAAGGCTTCCCGAATATTTAGAAAAGAATAAAGGAAAGCTTGCACTTTTAGGCGCAGAAATGAGCAAAGCTGATGGAACTTCTCTTAATTTGGAAAAACGAATAAACAACTTATTTAAAGCATACACTAAACAAGATCAAGCAGGAAAAGAGGCTATTGTAAGATTAGCTGCTGAAGGAAGAAGTAGGGGTATAATGGCAACCCTACTTAAAAACCAAGATGTTTATATGGCAATGCAAAAAGAAACATATGGAGCTGCTGGAAGTGCTGCTATAGAATATTCCTTAATAATGGATACGACAAAGGAAAAAATGGCAAGACTTAATGCAACAATAGATAGATTTGCTAGTGCATCTAATGTAACTAATCCAATAGGGGAAATGGTAGATTCTTTTGATGCTTTATTAAGAGCTGTATTAGCAGTTAATGATGCTGCTGGTAGCTTATTTGATACATTAAACAATATTCCTGGAAAAATTACTTTACCTATTCCAGCTCCAGGAGGGGCACAAGCAGGAGTAGGGGAAGTAGCTCAAATGGGCTATGCCGCAGGAACAAGTGCTTTTATAAAAGGCCCAGCAGTTGCGCCTGGTAGAATGGCATCAGCATTAGATGTTGCTGGGGCACTTAGACCAGAAATTATAGAAGCAAAAAGTGCAAAAGAGAGAATGGAAGCCTGGCAAAAACATAATAAGGAAGTCCTTAAAGCACTATTAGGGATAGAGTCTACTCCAGAAACAAAATCTAAAGTAGCAATGAAGAAATTGTTAGATAATAGAGAACAGGCATTAGATCAAACAAAACAAGATATGCAGGTAGAACTTCAGGCTAAAGCAGCTTACATGGAAATGGAAGATAAGATTAAAAAGGAGTATGAAAAGAAATCAGGAAAAGAATTAAGTGATTCAGGCATAAAAATAGCAATGATAAAAGAGATGGGTAAGTTGGGGGATTTTAAAAAGTCCACTATAAAAACAATGATAGAGGAGGAAAACGCAGCAGCTAAATTAGCTGGGATAGAGGGATTATCTAAAAAAGAGATTCAAAAGATAGAAGATACCACTACTGATTTAACAGCAGCAACAAACGAATATAGTGTTGGATTAATATCTGCTGCTGAATACCAAAAAGAATTAAATAAAGCATTAAAAATATTACCTGAAGGGTCAGAAGAGTGGATTAAGACATTACAAGCAAGTAAACAACAAATGGCTGCGCTTATTCAATCTAGAAATAACTTAGCCAAAGCCGCTGCTGAATTTGCAGGTACAGGGGAATTAGAGTCTGCTATAATGACACAAAGACAAGCAACTGATGAGTATAATAGGATTAAAAAGTTGCATAAACAAAATAGGGCAACTGAAGAAGAATTAAATAATGCCAAAGCAGCTTCATATCAAGCAGGAGCAGCGGCTAAAGAGTCAAGAAAAAATCAAATAAGGGCTGAGGAAGAACTGTCTGTAGCCTTTGCAAAAAGTGGAATAGAAATAGCAGAAAAAGAACTTCGGATAGCTATAAATGAATTAAGTAGGGCAAACGGGAAAATAGAAAAAGATAAAGCTAGAAAAAATATAGAAGATAAAAGAAGAGCTTTAATTGATGCCCAAATAGCACGACAAAATTTATTATTAGATGTAGCAGAAGCAGGGGCTAGAACAGAACAGGCATCTATAAATATAGCTTTTCAAAGAGCTTCTATATTAGCTAAAGCTGCTTATACATGGGAGCAATCTCAGCAAGCTGTAATAATGAAAGAAGAGGCCATAAAAAGACAAGAGGAATATAATAAGAGTTTAGCTGAAGCACGATTTTCTCTATCATTAGCTAGTAAAAGAAAGCCATTAGAAAGAGTACAAATGGAAATACAGCATGCATATAAAATGCTTGCTTTAGAAAAAGACGCAGTAAAAAAACTAGGTATTTTAGCAAAAATAGAAGATTTAAGACTTCAACAACATGCAGATTTGCATGATTTAGAGAAAGCTGTAGATGAAGCAAGAGAAGCTAGGATTCTTGAGCCTCTTGAAAAAGCTAGGGCCGAATTACAAAGATCAGAAGCAGAAGTTCCCTGGGTTAGAAATATGGAAGGAGAAGCAGCAGCACTTAGACAAGAAACGGCAAATTACGAAAAAGCTAAACAATTAAGAATGGATTATTATACACAGGAAAAATCTATTCTTGAAATGCGAAGAGAATTAGGAGAGATAACTGTACAGCAACAAATAGAGGCTACTATAGCACTTGCTAGAAGCGTAGAGATGACTAGAGAACAAACCTATCAGTTAAGAACGGAACTTAAAAGATTACAAGAGGAATCAGAAGCAGAAAAAAGAGAGTCCTTTAATCTTCCAGATATAGCTCTTCCAACCATGTATGAAATAAAACGTAGTTTACAAGGAGGATATTATCAGCAAGGCGGAGGATATAATGATAATCGAGAAGTTAATATATTTATTAGTAGAGATGTTGATATGAATAGGATAGATGAGGCTTTAGGAAGAAATAATGTAAATATTTATCAAGGTGGAAAGACTAGAGGTTTGGTGACAAGGAGGTACTAATGCCAAAATGGCAGATTAATTCTACTCCTTTCGAGATAAATCCAGTATCCTATGGGTTAGAAAGAAGAAAAAGAATAACAGTATCAGAGATAATTGAAGGGGAAGATATTATTCAAGAAGGGGAAAGAGAAGTTGATGAAATGTCTTGTGAAATCACTGTCTTAACTTCTACTGCTTTTAGTCAATTAAATACCTGGTATGAAGCAAGTGGCTTAGTAACTTTAACAGATGATAATAATATTTCTTATTCTGCTTTAATTACCGGATTAAGTTTAAAACGTACTTATGCAACGAATACGCAATATTATTTTACTGGGACTATTTCATTTAAGATTCTTAGTGGACTATAGGTGATGTGTTATGGCTAAAGATAAAATTTGGTTGGAAAATAGGTGTGTAGAAGGACTAACTAGGGAAGAAATGTCTAAACTAGCCAACTGCTCTACAAGAACAATTAGTCGTTGGGTAAGTAAATTTAATATTAGTATGCAAGTAGGCAAACCAAAAATTAGTATAGATAAAGATTGGTTATATCATAAATATAGTATTGAAAAGTTGTCTACACTAGATATAGCTAATTTATGTGGCTATAATGAGGAAACTATACGAAATAGATTAATTGAGTTTAATATTCCTATAAGGAGTCGAGTAGAAGGAATAAATACTAATTTAGATAAAAATAAACTGTATAGAAATAAGGAATGGTTATATGACAAATATGTAATAAAGAAAATGTTAATTAATGCAATAAATAAACAATACTTCTATAGTAGAAAAATAATACGTTTATGGATGGATAAACACAGGATAGAAAAAAGAATTGAAAAGGGAGGATATATTGCTGCTTATGGCTATATTAAATTAAATATTAATTTTTTATCCCCTTTAGGGTACGTTAATAATGAAGTAATATTAGCTAGATTAATGTCTACTGATAATATTCATATTTATGAACATCGTCTTATCAGGATAGAAAATCTAGAGTTATGTAATAAACAAGCAGAGCATCTATCTATTCAACAAATAAATAAATTAGTTAAAGAGAACACACTATTGCGTGAGGAGAATAAAAAATTAAAGCGGGTGTTATTATATGAGTAGATACCTTGGTAAAGTCTCTCAAACATGTTATGTTTACCCCCGTGCTACGATCACACAAACACATAGTTTTCAACCAGATAATAATATTAGCTATCGAGTATTTGAACAAGGGGCTATAGAATTAACATTACCTAGAGTTAGTTCAATTAATATTTCTAAAACTTATGGTAGTGATGCTGCAACTTGTGATATACAAGTATATGACCCAAATAATCAATTACATCCTTTAGGATTAGATGTAGATTGGGGGAATACCACTTATCCAGCATTAGTTCCAAACACACTAATTAAAACTTATCAAGGATATGGGGCATCATTACAAAAAACGGGTACGTGGATTATTGATGAGGTTAATTTTAATAACCCCCCTGATACAATTACAATAAGTTGCAGAGATTTAGGAAAACTTCTTATAGAACAAACAATGTATCCACCAATAATCCCTGATGAATTTTATCCGATAGGGTTTTGTTCGACAAGTGATAAAACATCTAATGAAACATATAAAAACACTTCAAGATGGATTCCTTACACTGATTTATCTGATGTTATTAAATGCCTTTTTAGAATCGCTGGTTTTGATTCTTGGAATATTGAAACTACAGGTATAATGATTACTTTGGAAGAAATGTCACATATGATGCTTATAGATATAATAAGTAGAGTAAAAGAAATAGTTGGCTATCAACTGTATTTTGATGTAAATGGGATACCTCATTTTGAACAAGCTCCTGGATCTGGAGGAATATTGCCAACATCAAGCTATGCTATTACACAAGGAGCAGAGTTAATTAATATTAGTAGGACAATAAGAGATGCTAATGCAAGATCTAAAATATTGGTTCATGGTAGAACAGTTGGTGGAGTAGGAAATATAAACATTATTCCACCACAAAATATCCAACATGTTAGTTATGAAAACCGTCAAATATTAAATAAATATTGTTTTAACTATTTTAATCCAACACAGGATTGGATAAACTTTAAAGGTTGGGTTTGTGGTATGCCTGCTGATGCTGTTGATAGCAGTGCAGCAGTTAATAATTGGGTTCCAGTAGCAAGACAAGGAAGTGGTACTAATTATTATGGAATGAATTGTTATAATGCAGTTAAAAACTTTCAAATAGCTAATGGAATAGTTACATCATCAATTGTAAGAAGTACACATATTGAATGGGGAGATGAAATACAAGGAAAATCTGGTAATTATTGGACAGTTAATAGATACAGTCCTGGAGGAAGAACTGTAGGTAATTTTTTTGGGGTTACAAAAAATAAATGGAATTCTGGTAATGCAAATGTTGTAACTACTACAAACGAGTATATTCCAGGAAGAACTGAAATTGATTTTAGACCTTTAGAATTAATATCTGATTTTGTTGAACCAAACCATTTTTTAACCCCTCTTAGGGGACAGATTAGAGCAGCAGTACATTCTGATGAGGCCATAGAAAATAAAGAACAGTGTAAAAAAATGGCTAATTTAATTGATTTTTGGAGTAATATGCATAATCATACTATTAGTTTAACAGTATATGGACAAACAAGATATGATGTAGGGCATTTTGTTGACTTATATGAAGTTGCAACTAAAACAAGAACTAAAGTATTAATAACGGGTGTAAATAGTCAAATGGATATATTAAATGGTCATTGGACAATAGGATTAGAGACTTTTGATGCTGATCCTGCTGAACCAATAACTTTCTTGTAGAGGATGAAAATAGACAACTAAAGCGCTTTTTAAAAGGAGGAATATAAATGGCAGAAGAATTCAATAAAGAATTTTATAATTTATTACATCCAAATACACCTAAACCCCCACAAAACCAAGTAGCAATTAAAATATCTGATGAAATTAATAGATTAAAAGCAGAACAAACTAAAAGGATGTCTTTACAAGAACAAGTAAGAGAGATATCTGGAACACTACACTTTTCAGGAACAGATAACGCTACTACAGATACTACTTCTTTTAGTTTTGGTTTTGTTAGATTTTTAGATGAGCCTAATTTAGTAACGGGCTTTAAAATAAATAATGGAACTATTACAAGCGCACAATTAGCTATATTAGGTTTTGAAATAGATAGTAAAGGAATGTATAGTGGAGTTCAATTTAGAGGAATGTTTGAGGGTGCAGGGGATTGGGCAGTAGATATAGAATATAGATTACAAGGAAATTGTCATTTAATATATGAGCAAGGGGATGGTTTTAACTAATGCCGAGTAATTATGTTCGTTTTCTAGTATATAGGGATGATATTCTTGTTGGTCAAGTAGATCAACAGTGTAATTATACTATGAGTTTTAATAATATTGTTTCTTATAGGCAACTCGCTTCTAGAATAGATTATAAAGAATCAAATTTCTATTCTTGTGAAGCTTATACTAAGTTATCTAATTCTTTTTTATCACCAGCATATCCTATAACTTGGGATATTTTAAATGAGGATTGGGATTGGTATTTTCCTATAACGGAAGAATATGGTGATCCTCCTCCTTGGTGGTGGGAGGGGGATGTTGGTTTTTGGTACGTTAAGTTGACACACTCTCCCCATACGCATACTGATCCTATTGATTTTAAAGTTACTCCTCATGAACTTTATGTTCATTTGTTTAATCAGGAAGGGCATAATGATAATACTGTTTTTACAGTGGATAGAAATTTTTTGTCTTTATATAATAAGTGGACTTTTGAAGTAAATTATAGATGCTATAGGGTATACTCTGGTCTAGAAACTAGTCCAATATCCTATTGGTATTTTTATGATAACACAAAGTATCTTCGTTTCTTTATTTATAAAAACGGAGTTGCCCTTTTAGCAAATGGATATGGAATGTATCCATATAGTTGGGGTTTTTCTACGGGTGAAAATTTTGATAATATTTATCATGCATATAGAGTTTGTGTTGTTAATTACCCTGAAGGCTTTCCCCCAGAACCAGAACCACCAGGTCCAGGAGAAGCAAGTCTAGGAGCCGCGCAATTTAATAGGTGGAATACAGCAATAGGAGATAAAGGTAAACAACATAAAGCTATTGACCTAATTTGGGGAAAGTCTAAAATACCAAGGATAAAAGGAGTGTGATTTTAAATGCCAGAATGGTTGGGTGAAACATCATGGAAAACAGCTTATTTTGGATTACAGGTTTTAAGGGGACAAGCGGTATCAGAAGATAATTATGCTTTTACTGATGCAGATAGAGTATTAATAGATAAGCTATTAAATCAAATTTTTATACATCAGCATACAGGAGAAGGGGCATTAACAAACCCTTTAAATGAGGCTACTCCAAGTGAAACTGTAACATTAGAACAAACTGTTACTGGAGGAGCTATTCCAGCAGGGGTATTAATGTGCTATAGGGTGTCTTTTTATGATGAGACAGGAGAAACAGTAGCAAGCGAGGAACAAACAATAGCTACACTATCTCCAGTAGCAGATCCTTCATACCCATCTGTAGAAACAGCAACTACAGGAGGAACTTTAGCTCCAGGACAATACTTTTATGCTGTTTCAGCAGTTAAGGGAAATGGGGAAACTTATCCTTCTAGTCCAGCAGCAATAGTTGTACCAACAACAACAAGCACAAATAAAAATACTTTAACATTACCCTCACCACCTTCAGGAGCAACACACTGGAAAATATATCGTAAAATAGGGGAAAGTAGTTATTACTATTTAACTCAGATAACTGTTGCTACATTTACTTGGGAAGATACAGGAATAGCAAATGGAGCAGAGGGTTTACCACAAGAAAATAACACAAATAGTGAAAATAAAGTAACTATAACATTATCCGGATATCCAGTAGGGGCAACTGGCTATAGAATATATCGAAGTATTATTAGTGGGTATTATCCCTCATATAATTTACTTGTAGATCAAACAATAGGAGCAACACCAGATTTAATTCAAGAAGATATATATCAAACACCAGAATATGGTGTGCCATTAGATGCAAGTGGAACATATGGAGCCCCTCCAGAAGTTAATTTAGCTTCTGAAGTAATAGGGCACTTATTGACAAGTCATATAACACCATTAGATGCTAATATAGATTTTGCAAAGTATCAAGCATTACAATTTGTAGTACATAAAGCAACATCAGCTCCACTTACCCCAGTTGAAGGCCAAGTATGGGAGGATACAACTACCAATAAGTTGTATATTTATTTAAATGCTGAATGGAGATTAGTATTTACAAGCAATGTTAATTTTTATCAGTGGGCATCTCCTTCATTTATTGTACCAGGTAGTCTTTGGGATGATAGTTTGGCGACACCAACAATAAAAGTATGTAATATAACACAAAAACCAGCAGGAAATTTAACAATTATAGAAGTACATGCACATGTTAAAACTGCACCAGTAGCAGCAGCAACACCCATAAGTCTTGGAGTAAGAATTGATATAAAAAAAGATGGGTCGTCTATATTTATTAATGATGCCGCTAAACCAATAATTCTTAATGGACAATATGATGGGTATTCTACCACAATTCAAACAACTGCTTTAGTTAAGAATAGTAATCTTACAATGGTAATTGATACAGTTGATGATATCCATACAGCAGCTGATCTTGAGACTTTTGTACGATGTAAACAATATTTATTAGTTGAGTAGGTGATATAAAATGGCAACACTAGAAGTTTCAGTAGCACAAAGCACAGATGACTGTCGAACATATGGTCCATTAGGAAGAAAAAATCATACTGCAATAAGTTTAACAGTAGTTAATGGCAGTTTTGGTGGGGGATATGGAGCTTATTATTGTGGCTCTTTTAGATTTCAAAATATAACTATTCCAAAAGATAGTACAATAACAGCGGCTTATATAACGATGACGTGTGCATTTTCGACCTCGGCGACATGCCAATCTACAATATATGGTGAAGCATCAGATAACGCAGCTACATTTTCCACGTTAGGTAACTATCTGGCTAGAGATAACACCTCTGCTTCTGTATCTTGGAATCCTAGCACATGGACTCTTGGGAGTTCTTATTCTTCTCCAAGTATTGTTAGTATAATTCAAGAACTTGTTAATCGCACAGGATGGGTATCAGGAAATTCTTTAGCTATATTTCTTGATGGTACATATACAACTGGTGGCGGAGATAACGGAAGATATCCTGCATCTTGGGATCATGCAACATATACAGAAGCATTAATTCACATTGAGTATACCGAACCCGCATCACCACCAACGCAGTCAGCTATTGCCCCATCGTCAGGTATTCAAGGTGATATAATAAACGACGCCAGTATTAGCGGAACAGATTTTGTAGATGGGGCTACAATAAAACTTACTAAGATAGGTGAATCGGATATTAATGGAACAGATGTAACATTTATAGATTCTACTGAATTGACTTGTGATTTTAATCTAACAGGGGCAATTGTAGGAGAATGGGCTGTTGTCGTAACAAACCCTGATGCGCAAGAATGTGATACTCCTGTGATATTTGAAGTTTTAGCACTTCCCCCAGCACAGTCAAGTATTAATCCTTCTAGTGGATATGCTGATGAGACTATAGAAGGAGCGACTATATCTGGAACCGATTTTGTTGATGGAGCAACAATTAAGTTGACTAAGATAGGTGAATCGGATATTAATGGAACAGATGTAACATTTATAGATTCTACTGAATTGACTTGTGATTTTAATCTAACAGGGGCAATTGTAGGAGAATGGGCTGTTGTCGTAACTAACCTAGATGCT
>Ga0214473_10000265_pt1 | contig 73129 bp, 61 predicted proteins | sample RVTome_7_FD_203509 | JGI IMG/M metagenome (GOLD analysis project Ga0214473, IMG submission 203509) | Soil microbial communities from uranium-contaminated site in the Upper Colorado River Basin, Wyoming, United States - RVT98D197 | ecosystem: Environmental > Terrestrial > Soil > Contaminated >...
ACCCTGTTGGAATATTTCCTGACTGAGAAGAAGACGCTGCTCTGGCTGGTCACCCGCAAAAATGCCGAGGTCTTCCAGGTGGACATCGGCGGCGACAGCCTGAAAAGCTTGGTGATGGGCTTCCGCAAAGCCATTCAGGACCAGAGCGCGACGGATCGGATTTCCCGCCAGCTTTACGACCTGCTGATCGCGCCAGCCGCCGCCAAGATCAAGACGGACAATCTGATCATCGTGCCGCACGGCATCCTGCATTATCTGCCCTTCGGGGCTTTGCAGGATATCCAAGGCCGCTGCCTATTAGAGGACTATCGCATCCGCTATTTGCCCTCGGCTTCGGTGCTAAAGTACCTTGTTGCAAAGCAAAAGGGCAATGGTGAGCGACTGCTGGCCTTGGGCAATCCCGCCACCGACCGAAAGGGCTTTGCCGCCATTCCATTGACGGAAATGGAGGTGAATGAAATCGGTGCCTCTCAGCCCGACAGTCGCGTGCTGACCGGCGCTCAAGCCACAGAAACGGAATTCAAGCGGCTGGCTCCGCAAAGCGACATTTTGCATCTGGCTTGCCACGGGGATCTTAATTCGGCCTATCCCATGTACTCCTGCCTGCTGCTGGCGCCGGATTCTGTCGAGGATGGCGAATTAGACGTGCATGAAATTTTCAACCTGGACTTGCACGCCAACCTGGTGGTGCTGTCCGGCTGTCAGACGGGTCTGGGCCACTTGACCAACGGCGACGAGCTGGTAGGCTTATCCCGAGCCTTCATCTACGCCGGCACTCCTTCGATTGTATCCTCTTTGTGGATGGTGGAGGACGAATCCACCGCCTACCTGATGGGGCGGTTTTACCACCACCTGCAAGACCACGACAAGGCCCAGGCCCTGCGCCAAGCCCAATTGGAGACTCGCCGGAAATACCCCGCCCTGCGCTCCTGGGCGTCGTTTGTGCTGACAGGCGACAGCATGTAATTAAGTCGTTGTGACTTCCGCACAAGTGGGAGCCTACTTCAGAAAGGAGTGTGACCATGCAATCCGTTTTTTCGAAATTACTGACTGCCGCCCTGATGGTCTTATTCGCGGTGCTTTTATGCCACAGTCAGGTGCCGGATACTTCGAAGATCAGGACGGAAGCGGAGAGGCTGATGAGTCAGGCAGATACACTGCAGCAAGCAGGGCAGATTGAAAATGCGTTGGAGCTTTATCAATTAGCTCTGGATAAATGCGAGCAGATCGGCGCCAAACAGGAACAATCCCAAATATTAGGCAATCTTGGATTCTTATACAATAAACAGAGAAAATCTCAAGAAGCGCTTTCGGCTTTTAAGCGTAAATTGCAGGTGGAGAGAGAATTAGGAAATCGGGAGGCCCAATGCGAGGTGTTGGACCGGATGGCCCGTATTTATGCCCTGAGCCTTTATGATCAGCTTGAGGCAACTAAATATCTGTTAGAGAGCCTTGCACTGGCTCGTGAGTTGGGCAATCGCAGCCTGGAAGCCAACGCCCTATGGGGTTTGGCTTGCCACTATGATAATAATGCCCGGTGGGACAGTTCCCTGGTCCTGGCGGAGCAGTGTCTGGCACTTTACCAAGAATTAGAGGATAAAGAGAAGGAAGGATTTGCATTAAACCTGATCGGCATCAATTATAAGATGAGCGGCAATTTGGGAAAGTCGCTGGATTATCTTCAAAAGAGCCTGGCTTTATTCAAAGAATCAGGTATTCCTCGTGGCGAATTTTTCGCGAGCGGTAATCTGGCCACAGTATTGGGGCTGCTTGGGGACCATCAACAAGAGCTTGGACAATTCCAGCGCTGCCTGGAAATCGCCAGAGAATCAGGGGATTCACTCATATTGGCGCAAGGGCTTCATGCCGTCGGCTTAGGTTACATAGAAATCCGGAACTATGCGGAAACCCTGTCCTATTGCCGCGAGGCGCTGGCGATCTATGAGGCTTTTGGAGATATGAAAAATATAATCACGACAGATGCTTTGATTGCCGGTGCTTATAGCGGGCAAGAAAATTTCATTCAGGCTTTCACGCATTTTCAGAGGGCACTTGAGATGGCCAGAGAAATCGGTGATATTCGGCTTCAGGAATTTGTGCTTGAACAAATGGCTAATACCTACTTTCAAAACCAGAATTATCACAAAGCCGTTGAATGCAATCAGGAAGCGTTGCTATACGCCAAAAAGATAAATCAGCCATGTTCCATTCAGGACAATCTATATAGTTTGGGCAAAAATTATTTCGCCTTGGGAAATGACTCCCAGGCTGTGGTCCATTACGAGAGATCCATAGAGGTGGCCGAAAGCATTCGCGATAGGTTAAGAGCGGAATCGCAAAAAAGCACATACGCTTCGCAAATCTCCACTTTCTACGGGGATATCATCCTTCTGCTGAAAAGATCCGGCCAATCCGCGAGTGCATTCGCCTACTCCGAGCGCGGCCGGGCGCGCTCTTTCCTGGATCTGCTGGCCTCCGCTCAGGTCAAAGTTGGCAAACCGAAACATCAGGAATTTCTGAGCAAAGAAGCCGAATACGCCGACCAGAAGCAAGGGATTGAGCAGCAGATCGCCTCCGCCGGGGATGATTCAACGCAAGCGGTGGCTTTGCGCGGCAAGTTAGAAGGAGATTGGGGTGAAGTCTTAGCGTCATTGGAAGAGCAGAAACGCCAGGAGCCCGAGCTAGCCTCGCTGGTCAGCGTGAATCCTCTGACGCTGCCGGAGGTGCAGAAGTTATTAGATAAAGAGACCACCCTGTTGGAATATTTCCTGACAGAGGAAGAGACACTGCTCTGGCTGGTCACCCGCAAGAACGCCGAGATCTTCCAGATGGACATCGGCGGCGACAGCCTGAAGGGCATTGTGATGACCTTCCGCAAGGCCATACAGGAGCAGACCGAATCCGGCGAGCTTTCCCACCAGCTTTACGACCTGCTGATCGCGCCAGCCGCCGCCAAGATCAAGACGGACAATCTGATCATCGTGCCGCACGGCATCCTGCATTATCTGCCCTTCGGGGCTTTGCAGGATATCCAAGGCCGCTGCCTATTAGAGGACTATCGCATCCGCTATTTGCCCTCGGCTTCGGTGCTAAAGTACCTTGTTGCAAAGCAAAAGGGCAATGGTGAGCGACTGCTGGCCTTGGGCAATCCCGCCACCGACCGAAAGGGCTTTGCCGCCATTCCATTGACGGAAATGGAGGTGAATGAAATCGGTGCCTCTCAGCCCGACAGTCGCGTGCTGACCGGCGCTCAAGCCACAGAAACGGAATTCAAGCGGCTGGCTCCGCAAAGCGACATTTTGCATCTGGCTTGCCACGGGGATCTTAATTCGGCCTATCCCATGTACTCCTGCCTGCTGCTGGCGCCGGATTCTGTCGAGGATGGCGAATTAGACGTGCATGAAATTTTCAACCTGGACTTGCACGCCAACCTGGTGGTGCTGTCCGGCTGTCAGACGGGTCTGGGCCACTTGACCAACGGCGACGAGCTGGTAGGCTTATCCCGAGCCTTCATCTACGCCGGCACTCCTTCGATTGTATCCTCTTTGTGGATGGTGGAGGACGAATCCACCGCCTACCTGATGGGGCGGTTTTACCACCACCTGCAAGACCACGACAAGGCCCAGGCCCTGCGCCAAGCCCAATTGGAGACTCGCCGGAAATACCCCGCCCTGCGCTCCTGGGCGTCGTTCGTGTTGACCGGGGAGGCGATGTAATTAGCTGTTGCGTCAGGTCTTTAGCGAAGCGGAGACCTAACGCCAACATCGATACCGTCAGGTCACACCCTTAAGGGCAAGACCTGACGGAACACAATTTGATTGAGTAATGCCCGGCCTAAATGCCGGGCTTTTTTATCGCCTCGAAAAAAATGATAGATCCCCGGTAAGATTTGGCCGATTGCTGCAATGTAGTCTTCAGAAGGCCAAGCGCGTAAAAGAAAGCTTGCCAAAACGTAAACTCTAAATGGAGGTATCATGAAAAGGGTAGCATTAATCGTCTCATGGGTGTCTCTCCTGGCGCTTCTCCTGGTGTCCTGCGAGAGCTACCAGCCGCCGGGCGTGGAAAATGCCAGTCCCGTCGGCCCCACAAGTGAGGGAAATTTGATTCCCGAAGAACCCGGGGCGCCCCAAACCACGGATGCCATCATCCACCGGCCGATTACCGACTTTCTCGAGGCGCAGGAGACAGAAAGCCACATTGTCTGGCCGTTTGGAGATATCGCGGGGTTTTCCGGCCACCCGCCGGGATGGTCTAATCCCATGGGATGGCCCTACTACTACCCCTATTGGGTCTATGTGGATTGGTGCAATCTCGTTGATCCGTGGCTTTATGAGGAGCAAGGCATTGATCTGGGAACCGTGATCAGCGGTGACATCACCGAACAATCTCTGCCTGGCGGCGGACGCCGCGTTCACATTACCCTCCAGGGCACCAACTGCTGGACGATTGCCAACGTCTGTGATTACTCATTGGGGCCGGTACGCTGGCCAATCGTCCTGGGTTACGCTCCGGAGCACATCTTCCAGCCGGGCGAAACTCCGCTGGTATCGGGATGCAATATGCTGTTCAAATGGACGGACGATTATGATCTCTATGGACCCCTTCCGGTTATGCTCGAGGTTTTCAATGGGATTTTCCCGCCGAACTTCTACATCGAGAGCCTGACTCTCAACTCCAACAGCGGGACCGGTCCTCTCACGAATCAACCGGCCTACGAGGAATGGGGACTGACGCCTTGGGAAACCGGAATGGTCGGCAGCGTGGAGGTTCACCAACTGGCTATCAAAGGCGGATCTGTATGGCCAAATGAAATCTGCGATGTCGGTCCTATGGGAAATCCATAACCAGGAAATCTTGACGTGATGAGGAATGCCCGGCCTCTGTGCCGGGCTTTTTGCTCTGGAATATAGATGGCAGGGGCGTCCGCTGCGGCGGACCATGCGCCCCAAACTCTACTCGAAAGATCTCTTGCATTCGCGCAATCTTAGTCTTATATTGTATAAGTGTCGGCATATCGCCGGCGCTTTGTTTTTATCTGCGCGCTGAATGGCCAAATCCAAAAAAGCTGAGAGCTGATAGCTGTTAGCTGATAGCTTAGTGAGAACAACTTGAGAAAGACCTGTCCCGCCCTGCGAAACGTCGCCATCATCGCTCACGTGGATCACGGCAAGACTACGCTGGTGGATGCCATGCTGCACCAATCGGGCATCTTCCGCGATAACGAGCACGTCGCCGAACGCGTCATGGATCGCCTCGACCTGGAACGCGAAAAGGGCATCACCATCATGGCCAAGAACACGGCCCTGCCGTATCATGACACCATCATCAACATCGTGGATACGCCCGGCCACGCCGATTTCGGCGGCGAAGTGCAGCGCATCCTGAAGATGGTGGACGGCGTGCTGCTGTTGGTGGACGCCTCAGAAGGGCCTCTGCCGCAAACCCGCTACGTCCTCTCCAACGCTCTGGCGTATAAACTGGCCACCATCGTGGTCATCAATAAGATTGATCGGCCGGACGCCCGCATCCATGAGGTCGTGGACGAAGTGCTGGAACTGTTCCTGGATCTGGATGCTGACGAAGAGCAGTGCCACTTCCCCACCATTTACACCGACGCCCGCCGGGGCACGGCCACGCTGGACCCCGCCATTCCCGGAACGGATCTGCGCCCGCTATTCGAAATGATCCTGGCCAAGATTCCCGCGCCCACCCATGAAGAGGGCCATCCGCTGCAACTTCAAATCACGACGCTGGACTACAGCGATTACTTGGGGCGCATCGGCATCGGGCGGATCACCAACGGCGATATCCGCGTCGGCCAGACCGTGCTCATGGCCGGCCCGGAAGCATCCAGCCCCGCCAAAGTTACCCAGCTTTACGGGTTCTCGGGACTGAAGCGCGTGCCCATCGAAAGCTCGGGCGCGGGCCAGATCGTGGCCATCGCCGGCATCGAGGGTATCAAGCTGGGCGACACGCTGACCGACGTCAAGGATCCCCGGCCTCTGCCCCCGCTGAAAATAGATGAACCTTCGCTGGAGATGATCTTCTCCATTAACACCTCCCCCTTTTCGGGGCGCGAAGGGAACTTGCTGACCACACGGCAGTTGCGCGACCGCCTCTTCAAGGAAGTGATGGGCAATCCCGCCTTTCAGGTCGAAGAGACCGACTCCTTCGATCTTTTCAAGGTGGTGGGGCGCGGCGAATTGCAGTTTGCGATTCTGATCGAGACCATGCGCCGCGAAGGCTACGAGCTGACGGTCGGCAAGCCCACCGTGCGCACACGCCGGGAAGGCGATAAGCTCTTAGAACCCTTCGAGCACCTGGTCATAGACAGTCCCGAAACCTACATCGGCGCGATCACTCAGGCGCTGGGGCAGCGCAAGGGGCGCATGACCCGCCTGGTCAACCACGCCTCCGGCTGGATTCGCCTCGAAGCCGACATCCCCATGCGCGGCCTGATCGGACTGCGTTCGCTGCTGATGGTGGAAACTCGCGGCACCGCCATCCTGAATCACAGCTTCCTGGGATGGCATCCGCATCTGGGCGAAATCGGCGGCCGGCAGGCCGGTTCGATTGTGGCGGACCGCCTCGGCCGAGCCACCGCCTACGCCATCGAAAACTTGCAAGAGCGCGGCGAATTGTTCATCTCGCCCGGGGATGAGGTCTATGCCGGGCGCGTGGTGGGAGTCAATTCCCGGCCGGGAGATATCCGGGCCAATCCGGCCAAGGAGAGGAGGCTGACCAACGTGCGCGCTTCCGTTTCCGAAGAAAGCTATCGCCTCTATTCCCCGCGCCTGCTTTCTCTCGAACAGGCCTTGGAATTCATCTCCGACGACGAGCTGATCGAGGTCACTCCCAAAGCGATCCGGATACGGAAGAGGGTGTTGGGGTAGGGGGGAAATATAAGTGATGAGTGCGGAGTGATGAGTGATGAATAGGGTGGGTAGGGCTGCTTTTGCGCAGCCTTGTCACGAAGTGATCCCTTTCGGGAAAAGGCTGGAGGGTGGCCCGATGCTTTAGCATCGGGTTTATTTTTGGCGTTGTGGCAGGTCTTAGGGCACAGCCCGTGACCTGCCACCAATGAGCGTCAGGTCTCCGCTGCGCTAAGGACCTGACGCAACAACGACTCCTGCCGACGTGAGAAAAGCCGAGAACTCGACAGGGTTGCCAAGCTTGCCGAGAACTCGGCGCTCAATCGGGGGGAGAAGTTGGCGGCGGGACGAGAAGTCGTCGGTCGTTAGTCGTTGGTCGTTGGTGGTTAGGGGGCAGGCCTCGAAGGGGCAAGCAGCAGGATGGGGGGGCGAAAAAAGAGAAATAAATGTTGCATATATCATATATTTTGTGTATATTATTAGTAGGAGCCATTAATCCCCTCAGCGCCTGTTCTGCGGGCGATGGAGCCGCTAAAGGGTCCCTGGCGGGACTGGCCGGGTCACACGGCCCGATCCCCCCGCGCTGCGCGCTCCCCCCTTAATAAGGGGGGCAGGGGGGATCACGATAGCCCCCGCGGCGGATGGGGAAGGGGGGGCTAATGGGGCATAATGATAAACCCGATCTTAAGGGGTCGGGCCACCCAGTCACCCGACCCCGCCACTTGGCTACGCAAGCTTGGTTGGATATATGATATTGGGGTCCCAGTTACGCTCCTTGAATACAAGTTGTACTCTTTTGGACCGAGTGAAATATAGAAACCACAATATTGAACCCACGACGGGCAACAAATCGAACGCAATGCTTTCTGGCCAATGGGCGGAATCAATCAGCAGTGCAATGAGCCCAAAAACAAAGGACACTACAAAGACTATTCTGAGCCAATTGACGGTTTGGGGATTCCTAAAACGATGGGAGAGTAACATACTTCCCACAGTCACCTCTCCTAGAGTTACGATGTACGCGGGAATGGTCGAAATCAAGTAAAGAGTGTAAAGAGCCGGATTATCCCATAGCTCTGAATTGAAATTCTCCAGCATGCCAAACAACCATGAGAATGAAATCAGAGCCCCACCAAACAACTGCATGTAGTAGTAGAGCAACCATCCTCCTATGGGCCGGCGCTTTCTTGAATTGCAGATCCAGTATGCGATCAGGATTCCGACTATTCCTGCTCCCGGGGCAGTCTTTTGTGTAGTGGAATCCGCTGATTGTGCCAATGCCAAGAGAGAACCAAGGAACAGAAGAAGGGTGGTGTACCCAAAATATTGTGGTCTGATTTTCATTTTTGGCTCCCGTGTATTTAGTAAGACTTTCACTAGCACAAAGTCGTACTTCTGCGAGCGCTGAAAGGCTGAGTGGCCCGGTTGGTCGTTTAAGTCAGCATCTTGGCGGCTAATCCAGTCCACCAGCCGTAGCCTTTCGGGTTCACCCAGCCGGATTCGTGCGTGTTGGATCGCGCCCCCGAAGGGGCTTGATCCAACCTACCTCACTCATTTATTTTACTTTTATCAAATTTTGCCATTGTCCAAAGAAGTATAATTGCATAGAATAATACAAGGAGATGGATTACTTTGGTAGCATTTGATAGAATAATGATTGGACTACCGTATTTGAGCAAAGTCACTTCTTGAACTAGGGATAATACAAAAAGAATAATGGATGAAGATACAAGTACTATTGATACGTATCTCGCTCTTTTCCATAAGCGGACTGTTGCCGCAACGGTAAATATTATTGCTAGTACTCCCGATAATGCAATTAAAACGATTGGTGAAACAAAATTTCCCTCAAGATCCTCAGCAGATGTTATAATTGATAATATATATGATCCTATACCGATGATTGCGATTGTCTTATTTTTCATATTATTTTATTAACTCCTCAATTGAGACGCTAAGTCCTTTGGCGATTTTCGCTACAGTTAGAACGCTTGGATTGCTGAATTGCCTGGATTGTCCGCAGATTAGCGGATGCCTTCGGAGTCACCCAGCCGGGCGACCCGGTATGCCTTCCAAGCGGGACACTGCAGCAAATCCGACGCTAAATTGGCAGGCCATTTAGCCAAATTAGTTTTTTTCCGATCAAGACGCATATCTCATTAAATACTCTCTTCGATACGCTTTTGATTGTCTGATCACCAGCAAAGGATTGATTGCAAAGATTGATTAATTCATGCTCTAATTCGCTTATATGATCACGAATTACAGGCTCCGCATGCTCTGAAATTATGAGAAGCAGATCCGCTTTTTTATTGTAGGGCAAATACTTTCTTAGCTTTTTGACAATAATATCCTTAATGTGCAAAGCGACTTCTTTTTCTGGGCGGAAACCAGAATAAATACGGTTAGTCCATCCGAAGTCAAACCAGGCCGAACCCTGACTCCTCCAAAATCTCCCAAGACATGTGCCAAATTTAATCTCTTCATAATCTGCGGCTGCATCAGCGTTAATGCTGCTCAATATCCAATTCCATGTGTCATTTCGCCGTTCCCACAGATCATACCATTTTGTTTTTGGATCATCTAAGTAGAAATAGCGAATTGTGATTCCACTTTCTTCGCACTTTTTTGTAATGAATTCCTCAATTTTCTCCAGATATTTGACCTGTTCTTTCCAACGCTCGGAAGTTACTGCTCTGGTGAGCTCGATAGTTACATCCCCTTTTGGAGTGGCCAAAATAAAATCCGGGAAATCAGATTTTGGAATTTCAATTGTATACTTTTCCGGACAATTTGGCCAAAGAGCGAGAAATCGTTTTAGTGCAGTTGATTCTTCTGCCTTTTGTGCTTTTTTATTATTCATGACCTATGCCCTATTAGCGAAGAAGACTTCGGACGGATTGACGCCTTTCCGGCTATCGCACTATCTTCGGATTGCGCTGAAGTGCTGTCGGGTCTCCACCCCGGCCGGCCCTTTTCCCCTAAAATCCCTCCCAACCTACAAAACCCCTTCCGAAAAGTCAATCAAAAAGTGAACAAAAACGCGAAAGGGGGGCGGGCGTGTGCGGGTGCCGGATTGTCCAAGGGACCACTTCGTGGGGGCAATCCGGCCTCCGGGGGAAACGCAAAGGGCGTCCACCGCGGCGGACGCCCCCCATATACCATGCCCATTTGCAATATTCAAACGGCTAAGCCGATAGAGCGGCTCCGATGATGGCCAGAATGGGCTTGAGTTTTTTCTGAAGGGGATCCACCTCCACGCCGAAGTTCTCCAGGGCGGTAGCTCCCAGCAAGAACAGCGCCCCTTTCGGGGCAAAGATCACCGGGCAGGGGATTATGCCTTCCAGGCCTTCAACCTGAAAATCGCAGAAGCCGAGAAGCCGCGTATCCTGGCGCCCGTCGGCCATAATCAGATTTCGCTTGACGGTCGGCTCCACCCCGATCTTTTCGAGATAATCCTCAGGCACGAAGGAATAGAGAGCGCCGGTATCCACCCAGAATTCTTCTTCGAAGAATCGCTGAGGGTCCTTGGTATTGCTGACTTTTACCTTTTTCTTGAAGATGCCCATTTATGTTCCTGTGTGTTTTGGACTCCCGGAGCGCAAGCCCCCCTTCGGGGCTTTCGCGGGAGTGACAATATGGTTATTTCGCGCTTGTGGTCGCCACATTCGGGCTGGCGGGGTTGACGTCAATCTTGCGGGTTTTCGGGATGACCACCAGATCCATATCCTCCATCGGAATCGCGCCCAGGAGCACCTGGTCGCCCATCACCAGAGCGCCGGCGAAGCCGATCCGATTCCGGAAATGCAATTCAATGGGGCCGACATAAGGCACCAACGCTCTCGAACCATCCGCCAGAATGGCCTCTTTTTTGTCTATCTCCTCCAGCTCCAATTGCAGTTGCAGGTGCTTGGGAATGCAGAGATGCACCGCACCCATGTCCGCCAGAGCATCCGTTTCCACCGGTTTAAGCCGAGGTTTCCGCGGATTTTTTAGCGTCAGTTTGGCGTTGACCAGTCCCATAGGCAGTTTCTCAATTTCCTTATGCTATTCTAAATTTACAGCCGCCCTAAGGCAAAGTCAAGCGCTTTTAGCAATTCTTTTGGCAAATCAGAAGGGCGCACTGCTGTACTCCCCACAAGGGTAGGGGCGAGGCGCGCCTCGCCCCTACAGCCGAGTCCCTCATTTCTCGGTCATTGCGAGCGAAGCGAAGCTCCGAAGGAGCCCCTTCGGGGCAATCTCCTATCCAATACGCGATTGCTTCGGCCCTGCGGGCCTCGCAATGACATAAAATCAGAAGGGCGCACTTGCTGTGCACCCCTACTAGTCCCTAGCCCCCAGCCCCCAGCGACCTCCTACATGCCGTACATCTCGATTATTTCCTTCTTCCCCTTGCCGAGGATCTTATACTTCGCGCCGACCTTTTTGAAGGCCGCGATGGCCTTGTCCAGATGCGCCTGGTCGTGAGCGGCGGAAAGCTGCGTGCGGATGCGCGCCTGGCCCTTGGGAACCACCGGGAAGAAGAAGCCCACCACGTAGATTCCTTCGCCGAACAGGTCGCGGGCCACGTCCTGAGCCAGCTTGGCATTGTAGAGCATCACCGGCACGATGGGGCTTTCGCCTTCCTTGATGTCCAGGCCGGCCTCTTTCAGGAGCTTGCGCCAGTAGAAGGTGTTCCATTCCAGCTTGTCGCGGCGTTCGGTGGTCTTGGAGATCAGCTCCAGTACGCGCAGCGCTCCCGCGACGATGACCGGAGCCACCGTATTGCTGAAAAGATACGGCCGCGCCTTCTGCCGGCACATCTCGACCAGCTCCTTGCGGCCCGACACGCACCCGCCCGACGCTCCGCCCAACGCCTTGCCCAGCGTCGTGGTGATGACGTCCATTTTGCCGTAGACGCCGCGAAATTCGTGCGTGCCTCGGCCCGTCTTGCCCATGAAACCGGAGGCGTGGGAGTCGTCCAGAAAGACCATGGCGTCGTATTTCTCGGCCAGTTCGACGATTTTATCCAGATAGGCCACGTCGCCGTCCATGGAAAACACGCCGTCGGTGATGATCATACGGTGGCGTTTGTCCTGGTGTTCTTGCAGTTTCTCCTCAAGGTGCGCCATGTCGGAGTGCTTGAAGGTGTCGGTCATGGCCTTGCACAGGCGCATGCCGTCCACAATCGAAGCGTGCACCAGCCGGTCGGAAATCATCACGTCCTGTTCGGTCAAAACGGCTTCGAAGACGCCCGCATTGGCATCCATGCAGGAGGGGAAGAGCAGCGTGTCCTCGGTTCCCAGAAATTCCGTCAGCTTCTTCTCCAGCTCGCGATGGATGTCCTGCGTCCCGCAGATGAAGCGCACGGAAGACATCCCGTAGCCTCTTGATTCCAGACCGGAATGCGCCGCGGCGATCACGTCCGGGTGGCTGGACAGACCCAGGTAATTATTGGCGCAGAGGTTGATCACCTTCTTGACGGGCGATCCCGCCGGGAACTCCACCTCGATGTCGGCTCCCTGCGGAGCGTGAATGTAGCGCTCTTCCTTGAAAAGCCCGGCCTCTTTGATTCCGGCCAATTCCTGCTGATACTGCCAACGAGCTTTATCGCTGTAAGCCATATATCTCCTTCATTTCCCCGTTAGGTCATTGCGAGGCCCCAAAGGGGCCGAAGCAATCACGCATTACATTGTCATTCCCGCGTAAGCGGGAATCCATTTGGCCGTATTTTTCGGTGGACTCCCGCGTTCGCGGGAGTGACACGGATCATTACTTTTTGAACCGATTCACCAGAACCACGATGCGGTCCACCGTGTCGAACGCCTCCGGCGACGCTTCGGCGTCCGGAATTTGGATGGCGTATTTCTTCTCCAGAAAGCGCTTCAGCGACACCATGGAAAACGAATCCACGATGCCGCCCGAAATCAGCGGAGTGGTCTCGTTCACCTCGCGGTCGTCGCCGTCTTCGATGTATTCCCGGCGCACGTAGTCGAGGATAGCCTGTTTCATTGGGTCCATAATTCATCACCCGATATTTTCGTTTTTAGTTCTTACTTCTTACTTGCTCAGTCGTTTTCCAGCGTCGAGATATCTCCAATCGGCTCGCCCCATTCCTGCGCCCGGAGCACTCGCCGCATGATTTTCCCCGACCGCGTCTTGGGCAAAGATTTGACGAATTCGATCTCCTGGGGCATGGCCAGCGGCGACAGTTTCTTTCGGATGAAGTTCATGATCTCCAATTCCAGATCATCGCTGGGTTCAAATCCCGGCTTCAAAGCCACGAAGGCCTTGACGACTTCCATGTTCACCGGATCCGGCTTGCCCACCGCCGCGGATTCCGCCACCGCCGCATGTTCCAGCAGCGCCGATTCAATTTCGAACGGCCCCACTAAATGCCCTCCGGTATTGATCACGTCGTCATCGCGCCCCACAAACCAGAAATAGCCCTCGGCGTCAATGCTGGACCGATCGCCGCAGATATACCAGCCGTTCTTGAATTTACTGTCGTAGGTGGCCTTATTGTTCCAGTAGGTGCGGAACATCGAAGGCCATCCGGGTTTCAGAGCGATCAATCCAACTGTGCCGGGCTTCTGGATCGGCTCAAACGTCTTGGGATCTACCACCGTGGCCATGATTCCCGGAAAAGGCTTGCCCATGGATCCGGGTTTGATCGGCATGCCGGGATAATTCGTGATGACGATGCTGCCCGTCTCCGTCTGCCAGTAGGTGTCGTGGAACATCATCCCGAACGCTTCCTTCGACCAGAGCACGGCCTCGGCGTTCAGCGGCTCGCCCACGCTGCATAGATGCCGCAGCGATGACAGGTTATGCTTCTTGACGATGGCCGTCCCTTCCTTCATCAGCAGGCGTATCGCCGTGGGAGCCGAATACCATACTGTCACCTTATGTTTTTCTATTGTCTGATACCATCGCTCGGCATTGAAACCCGAATCCAGCACTACTTGCGTCGTCCCGTTCGCCCACGGCCCGATGATGCCGTACGACGTTCCCGTCACCCAGCCGGGATCGGCATTGCACCAGTAGATGTCGTTCTCCTGCAAGTCCAACACCCATTTCGCCGTCAGATATTGCGAAATCAGCGAATAGTGCACATGCTGTGCCCCCTTCGGCTGCCCCGTCGTCCCAGACGTATAATGCAGCACCGAAGGCGTCTCCGCCGTCGAAGGATGAACGTCGAATTTATCGAGCTTCGGCTCTTTCTCCATGCTGTAGGTAATCTCTCGCTCTTTCAGACCTGTTCCATCGGAGTCTACCACGATGATGTGCTTGAGATTGGGCAATTGGCTCAGGATTTTGCGCACCTTGGGAGCGTGCTTTTTTTGAGTCAGAATCGCAGATGTTTGGGCGTTTTCCAATCTCGTGAAAAGCGACTCATCGCCGAACGCCGAGAAGAGCGGCTGCGCCACGCCGCCCATTTTGAGGATGCCCAGAAAGGAAAAGTACAGCTCGGGCACGCGATCCATGAAAATGCAGATGCGATCCCCGGCTTTTAGGCCCAGCCTCTGAAAATACGCGGCAAAGCTGTTCGTGATCGTCCGCATATCGTCAAATGTAAATCGCTTGATATGGCCTTGATAGTCCTCCCAGATCAGCGCCGGCTTCTTTCCCTTTCCCTGCTGGCAAATACGGTCGCAGCAGTACCAGCCGATGTTAATTTTATCGCCCGACTTATAGCCCAGTTCTTTTTCGGAGGCCGACCAATCAAATCCCCTGGCTTTCTCCTCATAGGAGCCGATGTTGCTCATGTACCTTCCCTGGATTTTAGTGCAGAGTCGGGATCGCCCCGGACCCCGACGTCAGTTCTTCGCTGATTGCAAGATGACACACGCCGCCGCCGTCTGCCGCGTGTGCGAAAGTGATACGCAGATTTGGGTCACCCCGAGTTCTTTCGCGCGTTCTTTTGTCGCGCCCCGAAGCCGCACGACGGGCGAACCTTTCGCGTCGTTGATTGTCTCAACGTCCCGCCACGACAGCTTCCCTCGCTTGCCGCTTCCCAGAGCCTTGAACAACGCCTCCTTGGCGCAGAATCGCGCCGCGAAATGCTGCGCGGGATACCGCTTCTTGCGGCAATAAGCCATCTCTTTTGCCGAAAAGATCTCTTCCGCCAGGCCGTCCTTATCGGCCAGGTTCCGCGCCAGCCGTTCAACCTCGATGATGTCTATGCCCATGCCGACGATCATGGCGTAAAGGCATCCTTGTTAAAAGAATCACATAATCTACTCATTTTTGCGGCCCCGGTCAAGAGGAAAGTTTCTCCTTCGTCTTTATCACCCTGGATGCCACGATGGACGCCGCCAGAATCATTACAATCACCGCCAAAGAAATTGGCGTCGGCAGCTTATAGATGTCCATGATCAGCATTTTCAATCCTACAAAGGCCAGGATCAGAGCCACGCCATGCTTCAAAAAGCGGAAAAGCCCCATGACGTCGGCCAATAGGAAATAGAGCGACCGCAATCCCATGATGGCGAAAATATTCGAGGTGATGACGATGAACGGATCCTGCGTGATCGCCAAAATTGCGGGTATCGAATCAATCGCGAACATGATGTCCGAGCTTTCCACCACCAGCACGACGATGAGCAGCGGTGTGGCGGCGATTCCCGCATGAGTCCGGGTGAAAAACTTGTCTCCGATATATTCCTTGGTCACAGGAAAAATCTTGCGGAACCATCGCACCAGCGCAATCTTGTCCGGATCGAGTTCCTTCTCCTGGGAGAACGCCATTTTCCAGGCGCTCCAAATCAGCAGCGCGCCGAAGGCGTAAATGATTTCATGAAAAAGATGGATCAGCGCCACGCCGAATAGGACAAAGATCATGCGAAAGACAATGGCGCCGGCAATGCCCCACTGCAGCGCCTTATGTTGCTGCGAGCTATTCACCCCGAAGAAGCTGAAAATCATAATGAAGACGAAAAGGTTGTCAACGGAGAGAGAGTACTCGATGAGGTAACCGGTGAAAAACTCGAGGGCTTTCTGGTGACCTCGGAAGTAGAGCACGCCGAGGTTAAAGAGGAGCGCCAATCCAATCCACATCAGGACCCGGCGCAAATCTTTCTTGTCAATCATAAAGCTAACAACGTTCCCTTCACCCCCCTACGGAATGATCTCGGCCAATTCCAGTTGAATTTTCCCGATATGGCAGCCATAGTCAATCACGGAATCCTGCCCCGCCAGCGTGAAATAGAAATAATCCTCACCAGCGTCTTTGCTGATGATGCCAGGCAAGTATCCTCCCTCCCAGCCGGTGTTATATTGGTTCCGGAGATTGGGTATGATTTCCCAAGGACCCCAAGGTTGGGTCGCGGCATAAAATCCGGCGTCCCCCATGAAGATATAGTGCCCCGAACCTTCATGGTAAATCGCTGATCCGTGACCGTAGGTCGTCAGATTTTCCAAAGGCTGAGCTGCCGTCTCGCTGGAGGCCCAGATGGGGGCGTCGCTGGAGTCCTTGCCGGCATAGTAATCGTATTCCTCATAGACCTCGATGGAGTTTTTGGGAACTCGGCACAAAAAGGCCTGGCCATCTCCTTGCCCCCAGTTTTTCGAGCAACCCAGCCCGTAGACAAAACCGTCGGTGTTCAATCCGTAGTTCTTGCCCATGTTGATGAGCACTAGAACTTGAAATGCGCTATTGGCAGCCATCGTCCAGGGCGAATTGGGAACTTCGGTCCACGTCAGGCCGTGATCGTTGGAAAAGGCGATGTAACCATAACACAACTCGTCGAGAGGGGTATGCCCCGCAAAAAATAATCTCCCCCCGCAGCACAACAGACTGGAGGGCTTATCATCTTGCATGCCCCAGGCGATGCCATCGGGCACATGAATGCTGCGAATGCACTCGAAGGGACTGTTGACATTGGTGAATTCGGGCACCGTCCCTGCCAGCGCGGCCACACCGGCGTCCGTACCGAATGCGGGGATAACATATTGCGGTCCCGGCCCCGCGCCATCGCCCCAGGTGACGTACAACAGGTCATCGTCCCCCCACGTACTCATCCAGATGTCACCGTTGCTTGGGAAGGGGATAATCGGTGGTCCGGCATATTGCACCGAAACTATAATTACCTCCGTCGTATCCAGAACAAGTCCCGATCCCGGATCCTCCGGCGAACTCGATTCATCCTTCGCGCAGCCCCACAGAAGTGCCAGAACTGCCGCACTGCCCAGAATCACGCCCATCCGTTCCATCATCGCACCCCCAGAAGTTCACGATCATCGCATCCTACCGCCTTGCGGCGGTCAACTATATCTACGATAATAATTTACTCATTTGGGGCGCAAAGCGGGCTAGGAAGCCACCTTTTTCCAACCTCGGCAGTTTATCTCAAAGATCCCGGGCAATCTATTCCGTCGCCGAAACGCGTCAAAATCAACCACAAATATGGTTAAAAATCCGCAACACTAAACTCAATACTACCTTATCACCACGAATTTTCCCGTCTTGATTTTCCCCTTGTTTCCCGCCGTCAGGTCCTCCACGCTGAATAAATAGATCCCGGCCACAATCTGCTGCCCGTTGCGGCTGTTTAAATCCCAGCTTTCAGAATTCTGGCTGGTCCACTGTAAGTTTCCATCGCCCAGGTCGTTAAGTTCGCTGGCCGAATGCGGAATAATCTGCACCAGATCGCCGCCCAGAGTATAAACTCGGATCAGGCACTCGGCCGGCAGGTTGATAAATTCCAATCTCCGATCCGTCTGCGGAAAGAACTCCGGCGTGCCGTCGTCCTGATTTTCCCAGGAAAGTCCATTGCTGTAATTGGCTGTATAATCCAGATATGCCCGGTACGGGTTTGGCACCGCCTTCACCTCCTCCGCCGGATTCCCCGCCGGAGCCAGATAGAGAGCATTGGCGTTTCGCGCCGTCTCCAGTGGCTCCGTTCCCGACCGAGGATCGCCATAGTCATACGAGCAGACCGCGTAATATCGCGGAAAGCAGGGGTGAGCATCCTGCAGAATATAGATGTAGGTCGAATCCGTCTCTTGAATGGCCTCGAGCCCCGTATTCTGCCCGAACGGTTGTCGGTACAGAAACACCGAATTGATCATGGTATCTGGAGGCGCATTGGTCCGGCCATCCGGATGTGTTGCCAGCGAATCGTTCGCCGAGAAATAGGCGAAGTCCACCCGGTCGAAATCCGCCAGCAGATGAAAATCGTTCTCCAGGCCGCTGTTGGATACATAGATCCGATAACCTTCGAAATCCTGCACGCCCGAGAACGGATCGAAATATCCTTCGTCTTCGGCGTTATTCTTCCAGCGGAGGAGGATCGCATCTTCGGTCAACTCGTAGGACAGCTCCGGAATGGGGGGCGGGGGAGGCCCCTTGAAGTCGGGGATGCCGTCTCCCGGATCGAGAACGTGATTGAAGCGCGTGTAGCCTATATTCAATTGGCCGTATCGCGGGTCAAAAACGAATTCCGGCCGATAGATTTCGTCTTCCCCCTCATCCAGCCGCCCATTCCGTTCGGTGCCATCGTCATCCGGCCCCGTGTAGATTCCCTGAAACTCGCCGAAATAGATGACCGATTCTCCGACCTGCGCCGCGTAGAGGCCGTCCGCGCCGACGTCTTCGCCGAACCAGCCGTCCCCGTTCGAATCCATCATCTCGTTGTCGTACACCCGCGCCGCCCAGGCCGAATTGTAGCGCAGGTTGGCGAAGTTGAATTTGCCGGGATCAATCGCGTCGGGATCTTCCTGCGGATTCTGAAGGTCGTGAAACGCCGCCCCGGCCACATATCCCACCGTCATGTGAAATTCCTCGCCCGGATTCAACCGGTAAATGTCGTTCCCTTGCGCGTCCGTGTGGTCGTAAATCCCCAGCGGCCCCCAGGAAATCATGTAGCGCGTATCGTAGCCGTTGGCGATATCGGTGGCGTACTGCGAATTGGACTCGATCTTCCAATCGTGCTCCTCCAGAATTTCCCCCGTTTCCACGTCTCGAAGGACTTGTGGATGATCCTGGATCCATTCCGGATCGCGCACATAAACTTGATCGAAATCGAATTCGCCGTTGGAAAGCACGAAATATTTGCGGGCGTCGCCCTCGGGCGTGCCCCAGGTCGAAGTCCACTCACTTTGAGCGCCGTCATCTACCCAGGCCGGCCCGTAATCCAGATTCGGATTGGGATTGCGGATCCACCAGTTGAAGGAAGTGCGCAGCCGCGGATTCGGCGCCCGCACCACCCGCACCCCCGTCACCGCCGGGCAGGTGAACTGCGATCCCGATTCCACTTCCTGCGGCCGGCCGTCATTATCGGCGATCCAGGCCGTATTGATGATCAATGAATCATACACCGTTCCCCCGCCCGGCAAGATTCGGTCATAATAATACCACTGCTGGAATCCGCAGATGTCATCGTCCTTCACGACATTTTCAAACTCCCAACCGACATCCGCGTCAATATAGAGTCCCACATAAAGGTTTTTTAAGAAGTTGGAGGCAATGTTCGTCACCACATAATCAATCAGGATGAATTCCTGAGCATAATTGTAGGACCAGGAATACGACCTCTGCTCGACCCGAATGCCCAAGGGGAAATGCGGCCCGTCAATCGCGTCCGGCAAGACCCAGAACTGCTCTGTCAAGGTATCGCTGTATGCCGCAATGAAATCCTGCTCGGCGATGGCATCCTCGCTGTAAACCGCCTCACCCAGGCGATTGTAGGTGTTGGGAATGGTCGAACGTTCGAGAATGCCGTGCTCTTCGATCGGCAGGCCTCCAACCTGCCCCGGCTGAAATTCATGTCCCTCGACCCATCCCGCCGTTCCAATCGAAACTCGGGGATATTCGAATCCCCCCTCCTGAACCAGGGCTCCAACCCATAGTCCGCCCTGGTAAAGATATTGCACGTCCGAGTTGCCCGGATACTCGCACTGCGGCGCCCAAATGCCCGGATATTCGGGATCTTCCATGGCCTGCGTCGAAGTCTGCGTGAAGTTCCCGATGAAGCCCCAGTTGGTCACCGTCAGCCACAAGTTTCCCTTGCGGTGTGTCCGGTTGGTCCGAGCGATATTGGAGAAGTCTATGCCTCGGGGTGGATTCTTGGGATCCCACGCCGGCCAATCCTCCTTGCCTTGCGCGCCGGTCAGTTGAGCCGTCCAGAGCATGACGACCAAACTGATTATGCTGCAGCGACTTATCCGTGAAATCCGTTTCATCCGTGCCATCCGCGGTTCAGATGATTTTTGGCCATCTCTTTACTAAAGGCCGAGACATAAGGAACACCCTCGCCCCTGCCGGGTTATAAACGTAACTAAAATATCACAATATATTTCTTCGAGGTCTTCGTGTCAAGCGAAAAGTCCCGGGCTCGCGTTGGGAAGCGCCTCGCCGTTCCCGCTGGCCCTGGGTCTCTTCTGGATCAGCTTCGCTTGCTGGGGCGTCATCCTCGCGCCGATTGCGGCGGCGATGGTCGTTGCGGCAAATGCCGCGTTCGTATCCTCGCGCGGCCGCCCGCTCCAGATCCCGCCGACAGCGAATGGCTAACGCCCGCCGATCTCGATGGCGGCTGGCGTTTGGCTTGCCGTCATTCCGCCATTTCCGGCGCCATCCTCGAAAGCGATCCCGATTGGCATCTCCGTTTTCGCATCGAGCGCGGCGCGGATTTTTCACCCGCGCAGCCTCTCGGCATCGCCGCGGATATCGGCACCACCGGGCTGGTCAGCGCCCTCGTGGATATGCGCAGCGGCGAGCCCCTAATTATCGCGCGCGGCTACAATCCACAGCGCGCCTACGGCGCCGACGTCATGACCCGCCTCGTCGCCGCGCGAGATCCGTCCCTTCTCAAGCGAATGCAATCTGTCATTCTGGAAGCCCTTCAGTCCGCTTTAGACCAACTGGCCGCCGAAATCCCTTCCGGAATAAGCCTCGCCGAGGCGCCCACGATAGCCGTTGGCAATACGGTCATGCTCCATCTGGCCTGCGGTCTCCCCGAGACCACATTGTCCGTCGCTCCGTTTCGCTCGCCGTTGGAGGGTCAATCGGCGATCGTGACCTCGCTCCGGGATGGCAGCCTTTCCCTCTGCGGTCCACTGCAAGGTTTTATCGGTTCGGATCTCCTCGCCGTCCTGAACTATCTGAATATTCATCAGGCTGCTCTGGCGCCGACTCTCGTCATGGATTTGGGGACGAACAGCGAAATTGCCCTCTGGGATGGCCGATTTTATTGGGTGATCTCGTGCGCCGCCGGCCCGGCCTTTGAAGGCGGCGGCATCTCCTGCGGAGCGCCGGCTGGTCCGGGCATCGCCACCGGAGTGATTCGCGATGCTGCCGGCTGGAAGCTGCTGCCCCCCAGCAAACGGCCCAAATCCGCCCTTTGCGGCTCCGCCTTAATCGCTCTTCTGGCCGAACTTATCCACCGCCAAATGCTCCGATCGGACGGCAAATTCACGGGATCATCTAAAGTTTTGCTTCAGGATCAGAATCCGGAAATAAGCTTGAATCAGAAGGATGTGCGCGCCCTGCAGTTGGCCAAGGCCGCCATTCACGCCGGCGTCGTGATGCTCTCCCGTCGCGCCGGTCTTGCCTTGTCGGGCATCGGCAAAGTCGTCATCACCGGAGCCTTCGCCCGCGATCTTCAGGAAGCGGATCTGAAGGAAATCGGCCTCGTGCCGGCCATGGTTAAGGAAGTTGCCTTCCTGAACGACGGAGCCCTGCTCGGCGCGGCAAAAGCTTTGCCCATCCACGACGATCCGTTCAGGCGCCTGCGCGGCCTGATCAAAGTTGTAAACCTCGTCGAAGAAGATGATTTTCAGGAGAGATTCCTCGAGGGTCTTGAGCTAAAGCCGCTCGCTGGCTAATTAGCCGGTCTTGGCGTCCATTTCGCCTTCTTTGCGCTCTTTTCGGTAGAATATTTTTATAAGACTCCCCAGAATTGCTCCCTCCAATAGCCCGATCACCAGCCACATCTGCCATTCGCGGAATTTGGTGATCAAGTGCTCCGCGACCGGAGAAGCATACGGCACTCGCGCCGAATCGCCCACCGCCTCGGTCAGCCGAGCCACCTCTTCCGCCGGCAAATCCAGCGGCGTCCCCTGAAGAAACCGCCCATAATAGTTCGAAGTGATTTGGAATTCTTTTAAGGCCACAAAAGAGTCATTTTCCAAAAGATGCCGTCTGCAGCGAGACATGTGCACCAGAGCTTCCTCGTGAATCTTGTCGTGCAACAGCGGAATAATTTCATACCCCTTCGCCTTGCCGACTCTGGGCGCGATCTCTCGATGAAACTGCTCGATTTTGTGATTATACCGCAACAATTTTTCAGCCGCCAATCGCGACCGAAAAACCACCTGGATCTCCTCGTCCCGAATCAGCCTCCCGAATTGAGCAATGGCGCTGTTGAAATAACCCTGGATCGGCAGGCACAGTCCGACGATGATTAATCCCGCGGCCAGCTCTTGGCGCCCGCTGCGCCCACGAATAAATTTTGGCTTCAGAGCGAAAGCCACCGCCGCCAGTCCCAACGATCCCGCCAGCCCGTTCCAGAGCATGTCCCGCTGTTCGCCTACCCGGCTGGCCAAATTCCCCTGGATGCACTCGTCAATCATGCCGAAAAAGTGAGTCAGCAGCATCGCAACCCCAACCAATCCCCAGCCTCGCAAGTGATGCTTCAGCGCGCTATAGGCCAAAAACCCCATGATCCCGTATTCGATGAAGTGAATCTGTTCGATGGGAATCGTAATCCAATATTGCACGACATGCCGCAAAAAGAGCAAGATGGCCACCAGCGACAGATAGGCGAAGATATTCTTCTCGCGGTTGCGGAAGATCATCACTCCGAGGACAACGCTGACCAGAATGACGGCCGCGCCGTACGTGATCACGGCGAACACTCCCGGCCCGAAGCGTTCAATCAGCCTCTCCCGCCAAACAGGAACGGTCGCAAGCGTCAGGTCTATAAATGCCGCGTAGGCCAGAAGAATCGCCCAGGCGAAAAAAGCCCGCCTCCGGCTTGCGCGCTGCAGAGGCGGGCTGCTCTGTCCTCTATTCTTATCTTCGGCCAATGCTATTGGCAACCTTGATCATCCAATTTTATGCAGGGGCAAGGCGTGCCTCGCCCCTGCATTTGAGGAGGCGGCGTGGCCTCCACGCCGCGATAATGCTTGCCGCGTTGAGGCAACGCGGCCTCCCGAAAGGCCGGAGAAGTAAAGTCGCACTGAGGCGGCGGCGTGGCCCCCACGCCGCGATTGCCGCGACTTCATGTTGAGGCGTACGGCTGGTCTACTTTGATGGAAATTAGTTCACCTGCAACACCACGCAGCGCAGGTATTCCGTCTCCGGCATCGCCTGCAGCACCGGATGATCCGGCCCCTGCCGCCCCTTGAAGATCACCCGTCCCTGCCGGCCGGCCGCTTTCAAGGTTCCCGAGATCACGTCGGCGAAGGAATCCCAATCCATATGATGCGAACAGGTGCAGGTTACCAGGAATCCACCATCGTTCAAGAGGTTCAGCGCCCTCTGGTTGATGTCGAAATACCCCCGATAACCCCGCTGGAATTGCTGCTTCGACTTGATGAAGGATGGCGGATCCAGGATGATTACGTCGAATTTCTCCTGGTCCTTGATCATCTTCTTCATCACGTTGAAGGCGTCGCCTCGGATGGCCTCCATGCGGCCGCCCAGCCGGCAGCGCCGAGCCGTGTGCATGGCGATCTCCAGCGCCCATTCCGAATCGTCCAGCAGGATGACCTCGGCGGCCCGGAAGCGCGCCGCCTTCAGCGCCCAGATGCCGGTGTAGCAGAAGGCATCCAGCACCCGCGCGCCATGAGCGATATCTTCGATAAATTGCAAATTCATCCGTTGATCGAGGTACAAGCCGGTCTTCTGACCCTTACTGACGTCAACCGGTATCAGCAGCGAGGAATAGACGACCGGGATCGGCTTCGACGGCAGCTTGCCATAGAGCGTGCCCGTGGCATCGCCTAATCCCTCCAGCTTTCGGACGGCTACGTCCGACCGCTCGAAAATCGCCTCCGGCTTGTAAAAATCCTTGAGACATGAAACGATCAGTTCTTTCTGCCTCTCCATCCCCGCGGTCGTGATCTGCACCACCAGGACGTCTCGATAGCGATCCACCACCAATCCCGGCAGGCCGTCCGATTCCGAGTAGATCTCCCGCACGGCCTCTTCTTCCGGCAGCACCCGCTGGCGCAGCGCGCGCGCGGCGGCAAAACGCCGATGGAAGAAGTCGGCGTTGATCTCGCGGTCTTCCCGCGTCAAAATCCGCGCCGCAATCAGCGATTGCGGATTGACATAGCCAATGCCCAGAAATTCGCCGCCCCGATCCATAATGCGCACCAACTCACCGGGCCCATAATTGCGCAGGAGCTCATCCACCTGATTCGAGAACACCCATAGGCTGCCATCCAGGATCCTGCGTTCTTGTCCTTTTTTGAGACGCAGTTTTTTCACGATGCTCGTCCTCCTTTGAGCTTAGTTTGCTAAGGCCGCGCGGCTTTGAAAATTTCCCGCAGCCGTTTGAGAAAGTTGTGTAAATTGTTTAAGGGTAATTGCGAGAATGCGTCGCTCAGGGCCTTGTCCGGATCGGGATGCACCTCCAGGAAAAGGCCGTCAATGGCCCCCGTCGCCGCGGCCGCCATCGCCAGCGGCGCAATGTATTGCCGGTCTCCTCCGGTGGAATGAATGCCAGAGGGCTTTTGCACGCTGTGCGTCGCATCGAAGATCACCGGAACGCCCATTTCGGCCATTTGCACCAGCGACCGCATATCCACCACCAGATCCCCATAACCGAAAAATGTCCCTCGCTCCGTCAACAAAACTCCGCCCCGACCGGCCGCTCGCGCCTTTTCAATGGCGTAGGCCATGGTCGCCGGCGCCAAGAATTGCCCCTTCTTGATGTTGATGGGTAATCCCGTCCTGGCCGCGGCTTCGATCAATTCGGTCTGCCGACTTAAGAAAGCCGGAATCTGCAGGCAATCGGCGACTTTGGCCACGGCCTCGGCCTGTTCCGGGCCGTGAATATCGGTCAGCACCGGCACGTCCAACTCGCGCTTGGCCCGCCCCAGCATCTCCAGTCCAGCTTCGAGTCCCGGTCCCCGATAAGAGTTGCGCGACGTCCGGTTGGCTTTCTCGAAGGAGGATTTCAGAATGTAGCCGAATCCGAACTGGCCCGCCAGATCTCGGGCCTGCCGGGCCGTCTCGAAGAGAATCTCATAGGATTCTATCGCGCACGGTCCGGCGATCAGCGCCGGAGGCTCGCCGCGCCCTACTCTGATGTTGCCGATAGCGACCGGATTCATCACCGCCGACCTTCGCTATAGTTCACCGCCGCCCGAATAAAATCCACGAAAATCGGGTGCGGCATGGCCGCACGCGATCGGAGTTCGGGATGATACTGCACCGCCAGGAACCACGGGTGATCCGGCAGTTCGATGATTTCCACCAGATCCCCTTCCGTCCAGATCCCCGAAAAGCGCATTCCCCTTTGGGCTAATTGAGCGCGGTATTCGTTATTGACCTCAAAACGGTGCCGATGACGCTCCTCTACCCGATCCTGCCGGTAAATCCGGTGCGCCAGCGAATCGCGGGCGAGGTCGCACGGATAGGCCCCCAGCCGCATGGTGCCGCCCATGCGCTCGATGTCCTTTTGGCCGGGCTGAAAGTCTATCACCGGGTGCGGCGTATCGAGATGGAATTCTCGGCTGTTGGCATTTTCCAGACCGCAGACGTTGCGCGCGAATTCGATCACCGCGCACTGCAGCCCCAGACAGATGCCGAAGAAGGGGATCTTCCCCTCCCGCACGTAGCGGATGCCGTTCAGCTTCCCTTCGATGCCTCGTTCACCGAATCCGCCCGGCACCAGAAGGCCGTGGATCTGATCCAGCCCCGCCGAACTGCGCCCGTCCTTGAGTTCATCCGCCGAAATCCAGACCAGCTCCACCCGCGCATCGTTCATCGCCCCCGCATGCACGAACGCCTCGATGATGGATTTATAAGCGTCTCGAAGCTCCACGTATTTCCCGCAAATCCCGATGCGCACCGTTTTCGATGGGAACTTCACCCGCCGGACGAAATTCTCCCATTCGGTCAAATCCGGCTGAGCGGCCGGAAGCCTCAATTTTTCGACTAACAGACGCCCCAAGCCGTTGCTCTCCAGCATGATCGGCACTTCGTAGATGGATTCCACGTCGCGAGCCTCGATCACCTCTTCCGCTTTCACGTTGCAGAACAATCCGATCTTCTCCCGCGCGCTGCGCGACAGCGGCCCTTCCATCCGGCACATCAAAATATCCGGCTGAATCCCGATTTCCCGCAGCTCCTTGACCGAATGCTGCGTCGGTTTGGTTTTCATCTCCTTGGCCGCCTGGATGTACGGCACCAGCGTCAGGTGAATGTAGACCACGTTCTCGCGGCCCATCTCCAACCCCATCTGGCGGATCGCCTCCAGAAAGGGCAGCGATTCGATATCGCCTACCGTTCCTCCGATCTCGGTGATCAGCACGTCGTGTCCGCCGTTGACGTTGGCCGCTTCGCGGATCCGCGCCTTGATCTCGTCCGTGATGTGGGGAATGACCTGCACCGTCCCCCCGAGATAGTCTCCGCGCCGTTCCTTCTCGATGACCGTGTAATAAACCTGCCCCGTGGTGGCATTATTGACCCGCTTCATCTCCTTGTTCAGGAAGCGCTCATAATGCCCCAAATCCAGGTCCGTTTCGGCACCATCATCCGTGACGTAAACCTCCCCGTGCTGGTAGGGAGACATCGTGCCCGGATCCACATTGATGTAGGGATCCAGCTTCAGCATCGTCACCGACAGCCCGCGCGATTTCAGCAGCAGCCCGGCGGACGCGGCGGCAATCCCCTTGCCCAGCGAGGATACCACGCCGCCCGTGACAAAAATGTATTTGGTGCACTTGGTCATAGGTTTAGCTTATTCCCAGGCCCTTCTCGATAATGTGTTTTTCCAATGTTAGCAGATCCTCCGGCGCGTCCACCGCCGGAGCGCACTGATGCGTGATGATGGCGCCGATCTTGGCTCCGTATTCTAACAGCCTAAGCTGTTCCAGGCCTTCGCAAGCCTCCAGAACCGATTCCGGCAGTTGGGCAAAGCGCGTCAGCGCCATTCTGCGAAAACAGTAAAGTCCGATATGCTTATAAAAGGGAAAGCCCGCGGGCAATTCCTGGCCGCGAACGGGATTCCTCTGAGCCGGCACGGGCGCCCGCGAAAAATACAGGCAGCGTCCGCTCTGATCCAGAATCGCCTTCACGCAATTGGGATTCAGATACTCGTCCGCATTGCGCATTGGCCGCACGGCCGTCGTCGCGTCGAATTCCGGTCTCGCCTCCAAAAGCCCCAGCGCCCGGTCAATGGTTTCTGCTTCGATGAACGGTTCATCCGCCTGGATGTTCACCACCGCCGGCACGTCCATTCCCCGCACCGCCTCGGCCACCCGGTCGCTGCCCGACCGGAAATCCCCTTTGACCAGCCGGGCCTTGCCTCCGTGTTTCTCCACGGCCTCAGCCAACGCCTCATCCTCCGCCGCCACAAAAACGTCGCAGAGCGCCTTGGCCCGGGCGGCGGAACGCAGAGTCCAGCAGATCATCGGGACGTTATTAATCAGGGCCAGCGGTTTGTTGGGAAAGCGGGTTGAGGCTAAGCGAGCGGGTATAACGCCGATGGCCTGTCCATTAAAGGGAATGCTGGGGCTAAGTGACAACTCTGGGAACCTGGTAAAAATCGCCCTGACGCTGCGGCGCGTCGCGCAGCGCGGTCTGAACCGGCAGGCAGGCGCCGACCTGGTCCGGCCTTCCGCTGCCCCGGCGGTCAAAAACGTGGATGAGCGGCGCGACTCCTTCCGTATCCACTTCTTTCAACTGATCAATATAATCGAGGATGCGGGAGAGATCACTGGAAAATCGTTCGATCTCCGCTTCGCTGAACTGCAGATGAGCGAGAGCCGCGATGCGGCGAACTTCTTCCGGAGGAATCGGCATGAAGGTTATTTTGTTTAGCGGTTTCTTTCGGTTGAATCGCGGCGCAATAGCCGTTTCGGCGGCACCGCCGGCCGTTCCGAGCCGCCTTCTGAGAAGGTGCTCAATTTCGGCGCCTCGGCCTGGCGCGGCTCGCGCTTGCGCCCCCTGGAGGGCATGCGTAAATCTTCCGCCCCGATGCCGCGCCCGATCCGGCGCAGATATTCGGCGCGGAACTCCATCAGGATCTGCCGCATGATCTCCAATTCCGCCCGCAGCCGATTGGCCGCGCAACTCGGATTGGAGACGATGCACTTGCTGGCAATGCAGTAGTCGCGCCGTTCCTGGCAACCCATGCGCCGCATATAATTACTGGCCGGTTCCATGCGGTCGGTAATGTACACGGCTTCGATGCGCCGTCCCAGCAGCTCCGCGGATATTTCAAAGATGTGATCCCATACGAAACCATGCAATGCCACGAGCTGATGCGGTCCCAGATGCCCGATCTGCTCAGCGAAATCGTCGTCGCTGTTCAGATTCAGTTGCAGGATTTCCTGGGCGCTGCTGAAAAAATCCCGCACTCGCCCGCCGATCTGCTGCAAAGAAATCGGCTTGCGCATGAATTCGTACTGCCCATCGAGCAGCTCGGCTTCGAAGACTGCCGCGACAGAATCCCGCTCCGCCTGGCCGCTCAAGAATAGGATCTTCTGATGATTCCCCTGCTCGCGGATCGCTTTGGCGAAGTCTATCCCATCCAATCCCGGCATCTTGACGTCCAGAATGAGCAGATCCGGACGCCACTCCGGATACATTTCCAGAGCTTTGCGGCTGTCCGCCTGAGCCTGAACCTCGTATCCCGCTCCGACCAGGTAATCTTCCATCATTTGCGTGATTCCGGGATCATCATCCACCACCATCACGCGACCGATTCGGCCGCCATCCAAAAGGTGCACCGGCCAGATCAGGCGGGCATTTTCGATGCTCAGTTCGGCCCGAGAATCCTCGCGCGTTTCGCCTTTGGGCGTGGTGACTCGTGAGGTCTCGGTCATCGCCGCAGAGCTGGGCTCTTGTGGAGGAGCTATGGTGGCATCACCTGCGGCTTTGTCCTCGCTTTCCGGCTGATCTGCGGGGATGGATTCTGCTTCCACTGCTTCCTTCTGCGAAGCCGCTTTGCGCTTCATCAAACTTCGAAAATCTATGCGTTCTTCCAAAATCTCTGAGACTTCTTCTTCCTGAACGTCTTCGTCGTAGATTCGGCGATTCGACCTGCGGGCCATCATATAGAGCAAAATGCCGCCCGCCGCGAGGATGATGAACGGTATGGCGTAAAAGAGGTAATTGGTGCCGGTTGCGGGAAGCGCTTCCTGGGTCAACTCTTCCGTTTGAGCCTGCGGTTCAGCGGGCGTCTCCGATTTCGGCGGCTGGGCCAGCGTGTCCGAAACCGCTTCTACCTGCTGGGCTTTGGTCGCAACGACTTCGGGTGGCTTTTCGACTGGCGGAGAGACGGTTGTCTTGGCAGACTTCTTATCAGTAGTTTGAGCCGCCACAGGGGAGGGAGTTTTTTGAATCGCGGCAATCCCGGGGAGCAGATCCACCACCACGCGATCCGGATTCTTCAAGCTGAAGTGGCTAAAATGCGGCCCCTTCGCCGTGATCAAGTGAAAAGTCAGCCCCTCGGCTCCGGATTCAGATCTCACTCTCTTCAGCAGCCCGCCTTGGCCCTGTAGAACTTCCCCGAGTAGGCCCTGCGTGCTCGTCAATCGTTCGAGGCGTACTGTCAAGCCCGAATCGCTGACCAGCACCTGGTAGGATACGGGCCCGTCCATTTCGAAGACGATTCGGGTCTTTTCTCGGCCAACGCCCAGCCGAAAGTCCTTGAGAGCGGCGGCTTCCAGCGAGGCTGTCAAGAGCAAATGAGCCGCCAGACCGAGGGCGGTAAGGAGCGCGATCCGCAGATAGGATGATTTGATGATCATGGCGCGGCCTCTCCAGTTTGACTTCGAAGTCGGTAGGAATATAGACTATTTATAACCCGAATGCAAGCTAAAAAAGCCCATTCCTCAAGGTATCTCTGCGAGCCCTTTTGTGTTGACTTCCAAGCCCCTTTATAGTAAATTATCCAGCGCCCAGAAGTGCCCCGAATCGCCTGAGCGAACCCATTTTGGGCTTCGGGGGACATAATGAACGAAGGGGGCATTTTTTTCGCGCATGCTGCGCTCCCAGCCGATTATAATGCCTGAATTTAAAAACGCTCTGCGGGGCCTTCCGCTGAAAGGCCGCCGCGTCACGGTCCGCTCCTTCAGCTTAGCCGACGAAAACCTCCGGCAGGCCTGGGCCAAGTTCGATGACCCCTACCTCTCGCGCTATAATTTCACGCCGCGCCAGGAGGCGTCCAACCTTGTGCTCTACGAACGCCTGTGCGACCGCATCCGTCTGGCGCTGGATGATCCAGCCGATAATCTGATCGGCTATGTTTTCCTGAAGCCGTTTGAACGGGATGAACGCGCCATGGAAATCGGCATCTGCTTAAGCGCCGGTCATATTGGTCGGGGCTTGGGCCGCGAAGCCCTGGAACTTATCCTGCCCTGGGCCATTGAATCTTTGAACTTAAATCGCATTGTCCTCGACGTGGACGAGATCAATCAGCGCGCCCTCCGCCTCTACCGTCGTTTGGGTTTCAAGGTGTCAGCACTTTTCTGGAAAAAAGAGGATGATTCCCGCATCGCGGATTATTCGAAGCAGATCGGTCTGAAACACGCCTGCCGCCAAAGACATGGTCATCTCGAGATCTTAGCCTGGAGAATGGAATGGAGTCTCAACCACACCGCCGCTTGAAGATAAGCCGGTTTCGCACTCCCTTGCTGCTTCTCCTTTTATACAGCCCGCTGATGTTCTTTTCCGGCTGCATCGAGCGCCATTACTCCTACAAAATGAATTTGGACGGCGCCTGCGAATTCACCTATCAGGCTCGCGGCGACAGCTCCGATATCTACGATCCACTGGGCTCCTACCCTGAGGCTCCCTTCTTCAATGTGACCACCCGCCACGAGACCGATGACTCGGGCCGGACCACCTTCATTCTCGAAGCCCAGGCCACTTACCATCATGACAGCATCCCGGCCGTCCTCGGCCTGCGCGAAGTCCCCTGGGCGGAGATTCTGCTCCACCATCCGGCCAAATTCAGCCGCGCGGAATACTTGTTATTTAACCGCTATAATTTTAATCTGACTTTCCTGGGCCGCAAACGCGACGCCATCGAAGGCGACCGCTGGAAATACATCCCCGCCGAGTGCCGCGTCTTAGAGGAGGGCAAGGACTCTCTCTTGACGGACAATGAGCGCGCCGTCCTGGAGGAAAAATACGCCGCCGGCTTAATCCTCTGGAACGTCGAACGTTACCGCATGCGCTTCCAGGAAATCCTTCGACGATCCCTGGACCTGCATCCGGAAATCAAAATATCGCAGGCCTGGGTGGATTCGGCCAAAGCCGAGCTGGATTCGCTGCTGGATCTCCACTTCCGCGCCGTCCTGTATCTGGCCGCCGAGAAAAAGCTCGACCAGATCAGCCTGGAATGGTGGGAAGCCCTGGGACCCGCCGCCCACCGGATCATGCTGCAAAATCTCAACGTCATCGGAGACACCGCCCTGGCGGGCGAAATTCTGCGCGTCAGCCAGCTTTTGGAAATGCAGCACCAGGTAAGCGAAGACTTGAATGACGAGTCCTTCGAAATCCGCCTGGACTTGCCCGGCCGCATTACCCATTCCAATTCGCAGATCATGGAGAAGGGCGTCCTCGTCTGGAAATATCTGGGCGAAGACCTCCTCGCAGATGACGTCGTCGTCGAGGCTTCCAGCCTGTATTTGTTCCCCGGACGCATCGCCGGGGCGCTGATCTTTCTGATTGTTCTCTTCGTGGTGCTTTGGTCAAGACGCCGAAAGCCGGCCGACGCGGGCCCTCCACCTCCGCCATCTCGGAAATAGTCATGCCAACTCGTGATCCGCAATCTCTCCGCGATCTTCTCGACCTCGCCGTTGCCGGAGCGCGCCTCAGCACTGCTATCTTAAAGAAGCATTTTGGCGATATTTCTCTGCAGCAGGCCGACGCCAAGGGCACCAGTGACTACGTCTCCTCCGTGGATCGCGAGAGCGAAACCGCCATCCGCGAATTTCTCTTGAAAGAGCTGCCCGATTCGACTTTTCTGGGCGAAGAGATGGGCCAAAGTGGGGGAGAGGGCTCCTATCGCTGGATCGTGGATCCGCTGGATGGCACGACGAATTATTTGCAGGGTCTTTCCATCTTCGCCGTCTCGGTGGCGCTGGAAGAACTGCAACATGATCGAAAATGGGGCGAGCTAATCGTAGGCGCCGTGATTCATCCGATGACCGGCGAAATCTGGACCGCAGTCCGAGGTGCGGGATCACAGAAGGGCGATCGGCCCATCCGCGTCAGTCCCAAGACCAACATGGCTCAATGCCTCATGGCCACCGGATTCCCCTTTCGCGCCAAGGAGGAGCTGAAGGACTATCTGAAGACGTTCGAGCTAATGTTCATGAGTTGTTCCGGCATTCGCCGCGCCGGAGCCGCCGCGCTCGACCTCTGCTGGACGGCCGACGGCACCTTTGACGGTTTCTGGGAGCATCGCCTCTCGCCCTGGGACGTCGCTGCCGGAGCCTTAATCATCGAAGAAGCCGGCGGCCTCTTCTCCAGCTTCAGCGGCCGCGACGACTACCTCACCACCGGCAACGTCGTCGGCGCCAATCCCGCCATCCACGCGCAGATGCTGGAGATCATCCGAGCTACGCTGGGATCGAAATATCCGTAAAGTTGCCATTCTAGGAGGACTGCGCCGATTTAACTATTGTCTGAACCACTGATTTGCACTGATTTCACTGATTACGCTGATTAAAGAAAATGCAATAATCAGTGAAATCAGAGTCATCAGCGTCAATCAGTGGTTCAGAAAGCAAACGGCGGCCTCCCGGCCGCCGTTCATTCTCCACTCTGTATCCTTCATTCTCTGGCGAAGCCACCACTTCGTGGCAATCTGCATTTAATCTGCGTCTATTTGAAAATCATCCGTCCGCCCCTAATGCCAAAACAAAAAGCCCCCTCCCGGGGGGCTTCCGCCAAACCAAAACGGCAAAAATCCTAAGTCTTGGTTGTGTCGCTCTTATCGCTTTTCGACACCTGATTGGAATCTTCATCCCCGCCGCGCATGCCCTTCTTGAATTCGCGCATCCCCAACCCCAGTCCCTTCATCAGCTCCGGGATCTTGCGCCCGCCGAAGAGCAGCAAAATGACCAGAACGATGACGATAATTTCCCAGTGTCCAATGCCCACGGCAAACTCCTTTTTTCGCTTGTTAAATAAAGTAAATTATCTTTGCCGCAAATGCAAGCTCTTTTTCTCTTCTCCCTCATGGCCGCGCAGCCGCCCCAGCACGTTCAGGATATCCTCCGGAAATTCGCTCTCGAACCGCAGCATCTTCCCGCTGACCGGATGCGCAAATCCCAGCACTGCTGCATGGAGCGCCTGCCTCGGCAGGATCTCAAATAGCCCCGCTATGATCTCCCGCTGAGACGTCGTCAACGCGCCTAATCGGCGATTGCGCCCTCCGTATTGCGGATCGCCGAACACCGGATGCCCGGCATGCTGCATGTGGATGCGGATCTGGTGCGTCCGCCCCGTCTCCAATTGCAGCTCCAAAAGCGAAAAAAGCTCGAATCGTTCGAGCGTCCGGTAGCGCGTCGCCGCCTCTTTCCCTCCGGCGATGACCGCGAAATGCTTGCGATCCCGCGGTGATCGTCCCAAAGATGCCGCAATGCGCCCCTCGGGCGGCGTTAAATGCCCCCATACAATCGCCTGGTATTTGCGCTCCGCGCTCTTCTCCTTGAACTGCTTTGCCAAGCCCGCCAGAGCGCGTTCGCTCTTGGCCACGACCAGCAATCCCGAGGTATCCTTATCAATGCGGTGCACCAGCCCGGGCCGCTCGACGCCGCCGATCCCCGGCAAATCCCGGCAATGATGCAACAGCGCATTCACCAGCGTCCCCGACGGATGCCCGTGGGCCGGGTGCACCACCATCCCTGCCGGCTTGTCCACGACGATCAGATGCTCATCTTCGAAACGAATGTCGAGGGGGATATCTTCCGGCTCCAGCGGCGAAGGCTCCGGACCGGGAATGAGGATCAGCACTTCTTCGCCATGTTTGGCGTGATGGGAGGCCTTGACCGGCTTGCCGTCCAGAGTGATCAGCCCGGCTTCCATCAACGCCTGGATTCGAGAGCGCGATAAATGCGCCACTTGCCGCGCCAGATAGCGATCCAACCGCAATCCCGCCTCGTGCGATGTGACGCGCAGCCGGATTTCCTTAAATTCCGACGACATAGCGGTAGATGGGGCCGAGCAACTTGAATGCGCCGGCGACTTCCTCAGCCAATCCGCCGGAAAAGAGCTTGCGCTTGATGGCCTGGCGGGAGATGAAATAGAAGCTCTTGTGCTGATATAAATCGAATGTTAATTCAGGCAGCTCAATCTTTCGAGGACGGCTGAACTTCTCGCCGCCCAATTCGAAGCGTCCAGCTTTCTTTAACGTTCGCAGCAGCTTGTCGCCTCTTTCCGGCGCCGCCAAAATGCGCTCGCGGATGGCCGCCATCGCCCCGGACGACGCCTGCCAGAAACCCATGCCATAGCCCCACTCGTCCGGCTCCAGATAGAAAAAGAACTGCGGCGTATCCGCGCCGCTCCTGGAGCGATCCCGGAATTCCAGCCACAGGTGATCCCGCAAGGGCAATTTGCTGTGCGAAAAGCGCGTATCCCGGAAGATTCGGCTGATGGTCTTGCCCACCTGCGGGCGCGTCTCGATTTTCTCGCTGATGGAGAAGATGGCGGGGCTGAGTCGGGTGGACAGGGCGCGAAAAGGCTCGAGCAAATAGGTCTGATAAATGTGGCGATGTTCCTCGAACCAGCGCTTATGGTTATGCTCACGGATGGATTTGAGAAACTCGACCGATTCAGTCGTGAAGAGGGAATCAGACATGCTGCACGCGAGTTTTCCGCCTTTTTTACTAAGAGACCCTTAGATTTTTCATTTGGACGACAACACTGTCACTCCCGCGAAAGCCCCGAAGGGGGGCTTGCGCTCCGGGAGTCCATAATAATCAATCATTCAACTGGATTCCCGCTTGCGCGGGAATGACACCCAAGCGAATAATTCAAAAAACTCTTTCTTAATGGGTGGTAGGGTGGATTATAGCTTGGAGTCTCCCGTCGCCTGTTTTCGCTTCGAAAACAGAACGATACATATGATCCACAGCGTCACCCCCACCGTCACCGCCGAATCCGATACATTGAACACCGGCCAGCGTTCCATGATGAAATCGGGGAAATCGAAATCTAAAAAATCGGTGACGTAGCCGAAGAATATCCGGTCAATTAGATTTCCCACGGCTCCGCCCAGAATGAGCGCCAGAGCGAAACGAACCAGCGGCGGATATTGAGTCTGTTGTTCTCGGTGGGCTTTCAGGAGGATATAAATGAGGAAGATCGAGGCAATAACGCTAAAAGCGATTAGAAAGATGCGGCTGCCCGCCTGGACGCCGAAGGCCACGCCGGTATTCCGAACGTGCGTCAGGCGAAAGAAATGATCCCCTAACACTCGGTGCGATTCCCACAGCGCCATGCTGGATCGCACCCAGGCCTTGCTGATCTGATCCAGAATCAGGATGACAATGGTGGGCCATAGCGCTTTTAAAATAGGAGTCTTCAAGCTTCATTCATCGAGCTTGATTCGCGAGCCATTTCAGCTCGGCTTCTCTTCTTTTGATTTGCAGTCAATGCAGAGCCGGGCGGTGGGAACCGCTTCCAGCCGCGCCTTGGACATCGGCTGGCCGCAGGATTGGCAGTAGCCGTAGGTCTTGTTCTTGATCATCTCCAGAGCGCGGTCCAGATAGGTCAGGTATTTCCCTTCGCGCGAGGCGAACAGAAAGGCCTTCTCCCTCTCCTGAGCGTCCGTCCCCTGATCCGCCATGTGATAGGAATAGGTGGAAACTTCGCCGGTGTATTCCGTGTAAGACTTTTCCAGCGTCGTCTCCTTCAAGTACCCCAATTCCTTCATCAACTCGTCTTTCTTCCTGAGAATCAGCTTTTCGAAGTAGGGCAGATCCGAGGGATGAAAGACGGTTGGTTTTTTCGATGGTGCTTTGGGCATAGCGCCCTCCAGATGCAATTAGACTTTCTCGATCTTAAGATATACGTCAAAACGGTCAACTCTTTCGGGCGAAGCGGCCTCAATCTGTGATGGCTCCTCCCAACGAATCTCCTGCGCGAGTGTTTCGGCCTTGATCCAATCGTTGTGGCGCTCAAGGGCCGCGCGCAGGTCCTCCTCGGCATGCACGCGGATTCTGATCCGGTTGGTCACCTCGAGATCCGCATCCCGCCGGTAATTCTGAACCAAGTGAACGAATTCCCTCGCCCGTCCCTCGGCTGACAGCTCCGGAGTCAAATTCAGGTCCATCGCCACCGTCAGCCCTTCATCGGCAGATACCGCCCAATTCTTCAGCGGTTCACGCACAATCGTCGCGTCCTCCGGTCGAAAACTCATCCCATTGGCGGATATTGCCTCGCCCCGAGCCAGCGCGGCCACCGCATCCGCCGTGAGGTTTTTAATCGCCTGCGCCGCCCGGTTGACCTCCTTGCCGAACTTGGGCCCCAGCACCTTGAAATTCGGCTCGGCCCGGAGCGTCACCAGCGACGATTCGTCGGCCAGGATCTCGGCGTTCTTGACGTTCAATTCGTCGCAGATCAGATCGCTAAGAGCCTCAAGACCATCGGCGCTCGCTTCGGGCAGCACGGCGCAGACCCGGGCGAGTGGTTGGCGCACCTTGACCGAATGCTTCTGCCGCAGATCCCGCCCCGCCCGAACGATCCGCCGCGCCAGCTCCATCTGGCGCGAAAGCCCCTCATCCACCTCCGCCAGCGGCTCCTTCGGCCAGATGCCAAGATGCACAGATTCCAGCGCCGAAGGATTGACGCCGCGCACAAGATTCTGATAGATCTCTTCCGTGATGAAGGGGAGGAAGGGAGCCAGAATCAAGGTGAAATCGGTCAGAGCGCGGTAGAGCGTGGCATAGGCATTTCTCTTGTCCTGGTCGTTCTCCGATTTCCAGAAGCGCCTCCGCGACCGCCGGATATACCAGTTGGTCAATTGATCCAGGAAACGCGTGCAGGCGGAGGCTGCCGGAGCAACGTCATATTCCTCCATCGCCTTAACGACATCGCGGTTCAGTCGCGTCAGTTCTCCCAGGATCCACCGATCCAGAGGATGCTCGGGCGAAAGCCCCGCTCCATCCGGTTTCCAGCCGTCCACCCGGGCGTAGGTGACGAAGAACGAATACGCATTCCACAGGGGCAGGATTAAATCCCGCACCGCGTCGCGAACCTGCTCCGTTGAAAAGCGCTTGACGTTCCAAGGATTGGAGTTGAAAAAAGTCCAGCGTGTGGCATCGGCTCCGATTTCATTAAACAGCCCCAGCGGGTCCACCACATTGCCCCGCGACTTGGACATCTTGCGACCTTCTTCGTCCAGCACCAGCTCGGTGCAGATGACGTTGCGGTAGCAGGACCATTGATTTTCGGGCAGATTGTTGGCCAGCGCGAAGAGCGTCGAGGTCGCCAACAATGTATAGAACCAGCCCCGCGTCTGATCAATCGCCTCGCAGATAAAATCGGCCGGATACTGCTTCGCAAAAATTTCCTTCGATCCCGGTGTGGCGGGATAGCCCCACTGTCCGATGAACATCAGCCCCGCGTTGAACCAGGAGTCCAGCACGAAGTTCTCCCGATCCATCGGTCTGCGGCATTTGGGGCAGGGGATCTTGACCCGATCAATCAGCGGCTTATGAAGATCCACTTGACCGATTTTATCATTATAAAGAACTTTGTCAACTTCGGGTCCTGCCAAGCGGCGCAATTCCTCCAGATTGCCGACGCAGATCTCGCCGTCGCAGTCGTCCGTGGCGCAGGTCCAGACCGGGAAAGGCGATCCCCAATAACGTTCGCGAGTGACATTCCAGTCAATGGTGTTCTCGAGCCAATTGCCGAAACGCCCGTCCTTGATGAAGTGCGGCTGCCAGTTGATGTGGGAATTGGCCTTCAACATTTCCTCGCGGTACGAAGCGGTGCGCAAAAACCAACCCGGCCGTGCGAAATACATCAGCGCCGCATCGCAGCGGTAGCAGAAAGGATAGGAGTGCTCGTAACGCTCCTTGCTCAGCAGCAGTCCGCGCGCGTGCAAATCCTTGATGATGTCAATGTCTAAAGTCTCATCCTTGAAATACCGCCCCGCGAAAGCTCCGGCCTCGGCTCTGCAATAGCCGTTTTCATCCACATTCTGCACCAGCGGCAGCCCTTCACGGCGAATGATGCGGAAGTCGTCCTCGCCGTAGAGCGCCAGATGAACGATGCCGGTGCCGTCTTCCGTCGTCACATAATTATCGGCCACTACGAGATGCGCCCGCTGATCCTTCTGGAAATCCCACAGCGGATGGTAGCGCATTCCCTGCAGCTCGCTGCCCTTCTTGCTCCAGAGGATCTCGTAGGGTCCTAACTGCGGCTTGTAAGCCTCCAGCCGCGCTCGAGCCATGATCAAGATTTCGCCCGCCTTGAAAGTCTCATGGTCAATCTGGCTGCGCACAGCCACATAGTCAATTTCCGGTCCCACCGCCAGAGCCACATTGGAGAGCAGCGTCCAGGCGGTCGTCGTCCAGGCTACGAAATAGGTGTTCGCCTGCCCTTGAATCGGAAACTTGGCCGTCAGGGTGATGTCCTTGACGTCTCTGTAGCCCTCGCCCGCCTCGAAGTTCGATAAGGTTGTCCCGCAGCGGGCGCAATAGGGCAAAATGCGGTAATCTCTATATAAAAAGCGCGGGCTGGCATTCTTCCCCCGGATTTCCGCCCGATCCGCATCCAATTTGCGCTCCCACGCCAGCTTCAGCAAATACCAATCCGATTGAATGTAATCGTTGCTCAGCGTCAGGTAGGCGTTCTCCATATCGAGAAACCGCCCGATGCGCCGAATGGCCTGTTCCCAGTTCTCTTTATAGCGAAAAACAGTCGAACGGCAGTAATCAATATAGCGCTCTTCTCCGTAGGTTTTGATGTCTCGCTTCGAGTTTAACTTTAGCTCCTTTTCCGCCGTCAGCTCGATGGGCAAACCGTGCGTATCCCAACCCGCCTTGCGAATGACGTGGAATCCCCGCATGGTCTTATAGCGCGGCCAGAGATCCTTCAGCGCCGACTGCATCATGTGGCCGATGTGGGGCGTGCCGTTAGTGCCCGGCGGGCCGTCGTAGAAGACAAACTCCGGCCGACCGACGCGAATTTCATCGGTCTTCTGGAAGATCCGCTGCTTTTCCCAGAAGTGCAGGATCTTCTCCTCCAACTGCGGGAAGCGGACGTTTTTGGGAACGGGTTGGAACATAAATATCATTGTTTAGCGGTCATTGCGAGCGAAGCGAAGCTCCAAAGGAGCCCTTAAGCGGCAATCTGTTAATCCCCGCAAAGATTGCTTCGGGGCTGTCGCCCCTCGCAATGACATCATGCATCTACGGCGCCCAGCGCGGTTCCGGCATCTCCTCCGGCATGGGTGTTTCGCTGTAGTGCTTCGGCACTTCGAAAAGCGCCGGATCTATCTTGTCTTTTCGTTCGAATTTGAAGAGCGTCGTGATGACCAGGCTCGAGACGCCGTGAGCTTCATGGCGGATGGGGTAGCCCTCGAATTGCTTTAACAAACTAAAGAGATCCCGAATTTGCGGGGTGTCGCCCATCAAATTCTTCAACTGTTCGCCGAAGAGATCCATGGGGAAATCCACTTCGGTCGAGTACCAGATGACGCAGTAAGGCAACTTCGGATTTCGATACTTGGGGTTGGTCATCACCTGATAGCACGGCCAGCGCCCGATTGTTTTTTGGGCGTCGGTGCGCACGTATAAGTCAGGTGGAAAATAGGGATTCCCCTTGTCATCCTCGAGCGCGCCGAAGGCGCTCAAACCCTGAGGCGCATATTCCCGGACAAAGTCGGCATTAACGGTGAAATAGGTTTTGGATCGCGGCTCCAGCACGTAGAATTTTCCCTGGTCGAAGCGCGCGATGGTCGTCCCCAGCCAATCCTCCTCCTTGCGCATTCGGTCGCCGCCGTACCAGGTTTTGCGAATGATGGAATACTCCGCGTTCTCGCCAAAAGCGGGATAGCGAATCTCCTCCTCGGTGTAATAGCCGTCCAGAGCGAAGGCCTGCGCGGTCAGCAGCAGTAGGACGACGTGGATTATTCCTCTTGCCAGAGTCATTTGTGTTACAATGACGCAGCAGATGTACAATTTTAAATTAATTGGGAGGCAGCATGGCCTCTCCCGAAGGGATGGCTTGCGCAACACGCCGCGCTTGCCGCGTTTCCCAAAGGGACCACTTCGTGGGATGCAACGCGGCCTCCTGTTTCAGGCCGATAGCCTCTCCACCACCGTCTTCATGATATACGTCAGCTTCGGTTCCGTGCGGTTGGCGGTCTCGATGATCTCTTCAATCTTGGCGGGCTTCAAGGCGTCGGGGAAGCACTCGTCCGTCACCACCGACAGCCCCAGCACCTGCATGCCCGCATGGTTCGCCACGATGCATTCCGGGATGGTGGACATCCCCACCACATCTGCGCCGATGATCCGCAGGAAGCGGTATTCCGCCCGCGTCTCCAGGTTTGGTCCCGCCACGGCCACGTAAACTCCCCGCTGCACCTTGATTCCCTTCTCCAGCGCGATTCCCTCCGCCAATTGGATCAATTTCCTCGAATAGGGCTCTGACATGTCGGGAAAGCGCGGCCCCAAGTCAGGATCGTTCACGCCGATTAGCGGATTATCTCCCAGCAGATTGATGTGATCCTCCATGATCATCAGGTCGCCTGCCCGGTAGACCGGATTCATGCCGCCGCAGGCATTGGAAATCAGCAGAGTCTCTACCCCCAGCTCTTTCATCACCCGCACCGGGTAGGTGATCTGCTTCATGCTGTAGCCTTCATAGAAATGAAAACGACCCTGCATGGCCACCACCGGCTTGCCCGCCAGTTTTCCGAAGATCAATTTACCGGCGTGAAATTCCACGGTCGAGACGGGGAAGTGGGGGAGATGCTCATAATCGAGCGCCACCTCGATCTCGATCTCCTTGGCGAGCCCGCCCAGGCCCGTGCCCAGGATGATGCCGATTTCGGGTTGGCTCTGGGTGTGCTTGCGAATGAAGGGAATCGTGTCAGCTAACTGCTGGCGGAGGTTGTTCATGAGTTCTCCCGGCTAATCCTGCATCGGCTTCGAATTCCTGACTGCTCAGGACGTCAACCAGATCCTGCTGGCTCTGCAGCAGGTATTTCAATTTCTTGATGAAGGCATCCTTGCGGCTCAGCAGCGTCAGGATGTCGCCCTGCAACCGCTCCACGGATTGCCGCGCCTCGATCATGATCTGCTGCGCCGAAAGCTGCGCCTCGCGCAGGATGAGCTCCGCTTCGCGCTGCGAATCCGCGCGCGACCGCTGCGCCGTTTCCTCCGCCTTCAGCAGGGTGTCCTGCAGCGTTTTCTCCATCATCTGGAAATCCGCCAACCGGGTTTCCATGCGCACGACCTGGTCAGACAGATTGTTGACCTCGCGCTGCAGCGCCTCCACCTGTTCGGCCACGATCTCCAGGAAGGCGCGCACCTCGTCGGCGTTGTATCCCCGCAGGGATTTCGAGAAATCCATCTTGCGGATTTCCAGCGGCGTGAGTTTCATTGTTGCTCCTGCCGAATTTTATAACATTCCTGCCGCCAGGCGGTGCAGCACCGGCACCAGGAAATTATCCACAAACCACAACGCCGCGATGGCGAAAAAGGGGCTTAAATCCACCATCCCCAAGGGCGGAATAAGGCGTCGGATGCTGTTCAGCACCGGGTCGGTGACGCTGTAAATGAAGGCGATCACGGGCTGGCGTGTGTCCGGCTGGAACCACGACAACACGGCCCGCACCAAAAACAGGATGATGCCCAGTTGCAGGACGAAATGCAGAATTCCCGCAACGGCGCGCAAGAGATAGCCCAAGACGTACATGGATTGAATTAACGCTATTGAATGCCGGATGGAGGGCCATCCGGCCTCCTCGATATGGAGGGGTTATAATTTCTATTTGGAGGCGGCGTGGCCTCCACGCCGTGACCGCCGCGTTTAGGCAACGCGGCCTCCTGAGGTTTTATTGCCTCGCCCCAAAAATTGCCGAGCCTACCCGGATCATCGTCGCTCCCTCCTCGATGGCGATTTCGAAATCCTGCGTCATGCCCATGGAGAGGATGGGAAGCGTTTCCCGCCCGCCCAATTCATGCCAGAGGTTGCGCAGCTCTTGGAAGCAGGCCCGCGCGCCCCCGGTGCCGCCGGTCAGCGGGCCGATGGTCATCAGGCCCTCGAAGCGCAGATTGTTCAAGGAGCGAACGACCCTGGCCAGGCTCATCAGATCGTGCGGCTCCACGCCGAACTTGGTCAGCTCTTCGGATGTGTTGACCTCGATCAGCACGCGCTGCACTTTGCCGATTTCGCGCGCGCGCTGATCCAATTCATGAGCCAGCCGCTCAGAATCCACCGATTGGATCAGATCGAAGAGCCGCACCGCTTCCTTGGCCTTGTTGGTCTGCAGATGCCCGACCAAATGAAACTGCGCGTCCTTCTCTTTCAGCAGCGCTTCGATCTCGGGGTGCTTCTCTCGCGCCTCCTGCACCCGATTTTCCCCCAGCGCCGCCATCCCCAACCGCAGCGCCTGCTGCATCAGGTCGGCGCCGATGGTCTTGCTGACGGCGACGATCTGGACATCCTCAGGCTGACGCGCCGACCGCAGTGCAGCTTGTTCCACTCGATGCCGCACCGCCTCGATATTTCGGGATAGGTCTATAGTTGTGGATTCCGTATTCGTCCTATCGAAGTAGAATCAGATAATATAAAAATCTTATGCCCGAAATACAACAAAAATGAACCTTTTCTGAAAACCTGGCTCAGGCCCGCACCATGCGGCATTTCGCGATGGAAAAAGAAAAGGACGCGACCCAGCGCGTCCCTCCGGCAATCTTTTGAAAACCATCGGGCTGGACTAAACCGGCCGACAAATCTATTCCTCCCCGAACACCTCCGCCGAGAAGATCTCGATTCCGGTCTCCTCATCCTTCCAGGCGTTCGGGGGCAGGCCGGCTTTGCGGCAAGTTTGAAGCCTCACAGCGTAATAGATGCTGTTATTACCTTCAAAGGGCGAGAGATCAGCGGAACGACAAAAAAAAGCAGATGTTATGAGGAGAGTTCGCCACAAGCACTTCTTGAAAATGCTTACCCCCCTTTAAATTTGGCCCCAAGCCCAAAGTTGATTTGTGATGGCAAACTTCATATCCGGCTTTGCGACCATAGAGCATTGCCTCTATTTCATCTGCTCCAAAATTGCTCCAACGATTCCAAGACGGATTCGACATGTAATCTGAACAATCAAATGAAATGCTTATACCATGCTTGGCCTCATCTCGCCCCAAGATGATCTCGATTGCCGGTTCGCTACCAAGATTTTCAGGTTGCTTAATGCGGCTAACAACCTGTGCCCAATTGGAAATGTAATCGGGATTTGTCATTTCAAAGGCGACGCGACCGATATTTGGATCATATTCAAATTTCTGATTGCGCAACCATCCGTATCGAACTTGCACATCTTGCTTATTTTCGTTGAATGGCTTTTCTTCTCCACCGCTGGCTGCTTCCGTTTTGATTACCTCTGAAAGCCGAGCGAAGGCTTCTTCGATTTCACGAAATATCCAGGGCTCTCCACCTCGATCTGGGTGATATTTTTTGACTTTTTTGCGATATGCCTGCCTTATTTCTTTTTGGGATGCGCTTTTCTTGATGCCCAATATCTCATAGGGGTCCTTTTGTCTTGCCATTTTAAAGCTTCTTCTGGTTTATTAGCAGAGTAGTTTCTAAAAAAGCCTTTTCACTCGTTTTGTTGGCGACGGTCCGCATTTGGTGCGACTGTCCGTCAAGTTCGGGGAATCGTTCCAAAAGGCCGATTATTCCTCCCCGAACACCTCCGCCGAGAAGATCTCAATCTCTGTCTCTTCATCTTTCCAAGCATTGGGGGGTAGCCCCGCTTTTCGGCAGGTGTGCTCCAGAAAGGTAGTGCGATCCCAGCCGTATTCGGTGGCCACCTGCGGCAGCAATAATCCCTGCCGGTAGCCGCGTCGCATGATGATGCCGTGCACTCCGACCTGGATTTCGTTGACGTCCTTGATTTGGCGAGGCACCGACAGCGCTGAGATTTCCAGCTCAAGATCGGGAAGCTCGGCAGGGCGGACAGGATCGAAGCGGGGATCGCGCAAAGCGGCGGATTCGGCTACCTCACGCACCGTCTGATAGAGCGGTTTGACGCCTATGATGTAGCCGATGCAACCGCGCAGGTTGCCGCCCTTTTTGATGGTGACGAAGGCGCCGCGATCTTCCAGCAGCGCGGGCGAGGCAACTTCCACGGGCGGCGGCTCTTTTCCCTGCACGACGGCCTCGATGGTCGAGCGGGCGATGTGCATGAGAATGCGGCGATCCGGCAGGCTCAAGGGCGCGGCATCGCCGCGAGAAAGTTCCGTCTTGGCCGGTTTTTCGGCGCTTGATGAGCCATAGAAAGCGGCCGCTAAATAGCCTACCACACCCCGCTTATCGCCGGCCGGCACATCGCCGGAATTGGCGTGCTTGAGCACTTTCGATTTATCCGCTCCCAGCAGCTTAGAGGCCTCCATCACCGCGCAGATGGGCCCGCCGCCGCAAGCTTCGACTCGGTCCGCTTTTAAGTCTCCCAGCAGGCTATCCGGCTGAAATTCTTCGATCCGCCGCTGCACTCCGGCGTCGAGGCGGTTGGCCTGATCGTAGGGATGATAGTGGGAGAGGTCGCTGGAAGCCACCAGCAGGGCATGTTTGCCTTTTAATGACGCGGCCAGCGCCTTCGCTAATTCGTGCACGACCTCTTCATTCTGATCGCCCATGACGATGGGCACGAGCTTGAAATCGCCCAGCGCCAATTGCAAAAAGGGGAGCTGAATCTCCAGCGAATGCTCCTGCCGCCCCATGCCTTCCTGACGATGGCCGCGATCTCCGGCTTTGATCCAACGGCGATTGGCGGCAATGGCCTTGGCGAGCGACGTATCCACCGGTATCACGCCCAGGGGCGTCTGATAGCCGCCGCGAGCGTAGACCGAAGCGAAGGGAAAACCCTCGGCGTGGCTGGGCGCGATGACGACCACGACATCGTAATTCTGACCTTCGACCTGGCGGTAAGCATAGGCCGCCACCGGCCCGGAATAGACGTAGCCCGCATGAGGACTGACCAGGCCGATGATATCGGAAAGTTGAAAATCCTGCGCGTTCGACATATATCCGCGCAGATCTTCGCTGAGTTCAGCAGGATCGTCAGAGTACCAGCTCCCCGCCACGGCTGGGCGGCGGATGTCTTGAGATGGGATCGTCTGAGGCATGTTGGACTCCCCACTGGATTTCTGGCTTCGGCAGGCGCCGAAGATCAACAGGGTGGTCAGCGCGAGGCTGGATAAGAAGTGTAGGCGGTTGGTGAGCATTTTCACAAGGAAAAATCTAATTTTTAGAGGCGGCGTAGCCTCTACGCCGCAGCGGCTCGCCGCGTTGGGGCAACGCGGCCTCCTGTGAAAAGCTAACTAATTCTCTGAGGAGGCGGCGTGACCCCGCGCCGCTACGAAGGCTTTGCCGGATGGAGGGCCATCCGGCCTCCGGAGCAAGAATATCCTTTATCTTGGAGGAGGTATCTTGGAGGCGGCGTGGCCCCACGCCGCAACGACTCGATCAGCTCCACACCCCCGGAATCTTCTGCCCGCATTTTCCGCAGGCGCCGTTCCTGAAATCTTCGATGGCGATTCGGAAGCCGCTGCGGCGGATCAGGACGGCCCGGCATTTGGGGCAGTAGGTGTGTTCAGCCGCGTGTCCGGGGACATTTCCAATATACACATAATTCAGCCCCGCCTGCAAGGCAATTTCACGCGCGGTTTCAAGCGTGCGCACCGGCGTGGGGGGCAGAGATTTCAGCATGTATTGCGGTTGGAAGCGCGTGAAGTGAAGCGGCACGTTCGGCCCTAATTCACGGGCAACCCAGCGGCTCATGTTGCGGAATTCGCCTTCGCCGTCGTTGTGCGTGGGGATGACCAGATAGACGATCTCCGTCCACATCTTCTGGCGAACGAGGATTTTCAGGGTTTCGAGAACTGGCTTCAGTTCGCCGACGACTAATTCCTTGTAGAACGATTCCGTGAAGGCCTTGAGATCAATCTTGACGGCGTCCAGATGAGGCAGCAGTTCTAACAGCGGCTTCTCGTTGATGTAGCCGTTGGAGATGATAACATTTTTCAGACCGCGGCGATGCGCTTCGCGGCCGATCTCTTTGACGTATTCGTAGAAGATGACTGGTTCGGTGTAGGTCGAGGCGATGGCGGGGGCGTTGTTCTGCTGGGTCAGTTGAGCGATGGTGGCGGGCGGCGCGTCATAGCTCTTCTCCTGCTCGGGCCGGATCTGCGAGATCTGCCAGTTCTGGCAGAACTTGCAATTGACATTGCAGCCGACCGTGGCCAAGGAAAAGATTTGAGATCCCGGCAGGAAGTGAAAGAGCGGCTTTTTTTCGACCGGATCCACGTGCATGGTGCAGGGCCGGCCGAAGACCAGCGTGAAGTAATCCCCGTCGCGATTTTCACGCACGCCGCAGTAGCCGCGTTCCCGGTCGTCCACCTGACATTCGCGCGGGCAGAGCGTGCATTTGACGCGCCGCCCGGGCAGCTTCTCGAAGTGCTCCGCCGGATAGGGGACGATCTCGGCTTCGGGCAGAGCCTCGATGGCGCGCGCCGATTTCAGCCAGCCAGGCAGCGGGCAGGTCGCCAGGGCGCAGGCGGCGCCACCGGCTCTAAGGAAATTGCGGCGGTTAGATGTCTGAGACACGATTGATGGAGACTGTTTATTGTCTATTAATCCCCCTAAATCCCCCTTTTCCCGCCACGAAGTGGTTCCTTCGGAAAAGGGATGGCTTCGCCAAAGAAAGGGGGACTTCCCTGTTTCCCCCCTTTTCTAAAGGGGGGTCAGGGGGGATTATAGGTGCTTAATTATTGACTCAATAACGCCGTCAATATTATTCATAATTTCAAGATTTGAAATATGCAGCACTCTCAAGCCTACTGCGGTGAAGTATTCATCCCGTACGCCATCGCACCGCTTACCCCGGTCTGAAAAGTGAGGAAGGCCGTCAACTTCAAGCACCAATTTTGCATGAGGGCAGTAGAAATCCGCGATATATTGGCCGATAATACGCTGGCGATAGAACTGCAGATTATTGAGTTGCTTGCGACGAATTCTGGTCCATAAGCGCTGCTCGGTGTCTGTCATGTTCTTTCGAAGCTCCCGAGCGTTAGGCCTTAATCTTTTGTTGTAGTAGAGCATCGGACTATTAGTGCAAGTATTTAATCCCCCTAAATCCCCCTTTAAAAAAGGGGGATTTCCCGGGTTCCCCCCTTTTCTAAAGGGGGCCAGGGGGGATTATGTGTTATGGTTCAGAACTCCCTAAATTGAATCTTCTCCAAATCATCCACCCCCAACCCGAGCCCCACCGCCGTGTGAATATATGTCGGCTCGCGCTTCGCCTCGGCTAATGATGGCAGCCCTTTCGCCTTGCGCAGATCTTCTATCAGCTTCCAGCCGATGCGGTCCAGAGCGACAGGATCGTTGGTAGTCATCAATCCGCCATAGTCCTGGCACCATTGCGGTTGAAAGGGCGGGCCGCCATCAGGCTGGATTTCGAGCGCATCAACAATCGTCAGTTTGACCTTGCCGCCGATGTCGGGATGCGAATAGAGATCGGCGACGTAGGGATCGCCGCGATCAGGATGATATTTGTTGGGATTGTGAATGGCTCCGAAGAAGTTCTTCATGCCGAGGGTCACGCCGACGATGCCATGATCCTTCAGCACGGGCACGTTGATCTGAGCCGTGCAGAGATCGGTGACGGAGCGCGCGAAGAGGCTGCCGATGGAGCGATGAACCGTCAAATCATTGTCGTAGCCCAGCACATCACAGCCCGCGCAGGCGACCTCTTCGCCGTAAGGACGCAGTTTGAATCCGGCCTGTCGCAGGTCGTTGTTCAGGCGATCCCAGATGAGGATGTTGCGGGGCGGGACGCCAGCCTGGATCAAACGTTGGACGATGGCATCCACTAATTCAACATGCGTGGACATGCGCCGTCCGGAGAGGCAGTTGACTTTGATGCCGACGCGGTCTTTAGGAGAAAAATGCTCGCGCAAGGCGGCGACCGGATCGGCTGTATTGAAGTGTTCGCGCAGCAGGCGGTCGAGCAGAGCGCCTACGCGAGAGGCATCGAGTTTACCGGTGGAGATGCTTCGCGCGTCGCGCACGAGCGTGACTGTGGGATCGGTCGGCGAAGCGGCTCGCGTGCATCCAGTCAGGCTCAGCGCTCCGGCAGCCCCCAACGCGGACTTGAAGAAGGTGCGGCGATCCATGAGATTGCTTCGCCTTCGGCTCGCAATGACAGAAAGGGGATTCTTTTTATTTTAATATAGATTAAGACAGGGCGCAAATCAAGAGGGATTACCTGCCTTTTGGGATAGCTTGACCGCCGAGGGGGCAGAGAAGGCGCCGAGGCCGCAAAGGGAAATAGGGGACAATGGCATTGGAAAGTTATCGAAAAAGCGTTAAGATGAGAGGATTTTCAAACGGAAATTTGTGCTGATTCAACTGGAAGACGTCTGCTACCGTTACGAAGCGGGAGAATCCCAGAGAGATGCTCTGAGCGGGATCAACCTGACCCTGCGCGCCGGCGAGTGTGTGGGCTTGATTGGCCCATCGGGATCAGGCAAATCCACGCTGGCGCAGGTGCTGAATGGACTGCTGCGACCGATCCGCGGACGGATGCTGATGGATGGAAAAGCGCTGGATTACCGGGCGGCATCCTTGAGAGATTTGCGCCGGCGCGTCGGCTTAATCATGCAGCTGCCCGAGGCGCAAATATTCGAGGCGACGGTTTTCGATGAGGTGGCATTTGCCGCGCGGCAATGGGGCCTGCCGGAATGGGAAATGGGCGAACGCGTGAATCGAGCTCTCAGCGGGATTGGCTTGGAATCCGAAGCATTTATGAAGCGTGATCCCATGAAGCTGTCCGGCGGCGAAGCTCGGCTGGTGACTATCGCCTCGCTGTTGGTGGTGGAGCCCGACTGGCTCATTCTGGACGAACCAACGCTGGGATTGGATTATCCGCACACTCAGCAAATTCGTTCGCTGGTGATGCGCCGCAAAGAGATGGGCCGGGGCACTCTGCTGATCAGCCATGATCTGGATTTGGTCTCCGATCTCTGCCCACGTGTCGTCGTGCTGCGCGATGGTCGGGTGGCGTTCGACGGCGATTCAGCAGCGCTGTTTCGCGAGCATGACCTGAAGGACGAATTCGATCTCGAGTCTCCGCTGAGGTGGAAGATTCGACGCCGCTTGTCTGACGGCGTGACAGGATGGAGAGACGAGGCGGTTGATCTGAGAGCGGAACTGGCGGCGTTATCGCCGGCTGGACGGGCAGAAGCGGAGAGAATATTGCGGCATTTTTTGGCGGAGCAAGGTCAAATCGAGGCGGCGCCGTGAGCATGGGCGAAATTTGGAATTATTTGCGAGGAGAGTCTCCGCCGGGGCTGGCGCTTTCCCTCATCATCGGCGCCAGCTTGGGGTCGTTTGCCAATGTCGTCATTCACCGCTTACCGCGACGAGAATCGCTTCTCCAACCGGGTTCCCGCTGCCCGCACTGCGGCGCTCCCATATCGCCCCTGCGAAACATCCCCATCCTCAGCTATTTCATGCTGAAAGGCAAGACAGCGTGTTGCGGTAATTCGATTGCGCCGAGGTACGTCGTGATCGAGACGCTGTGCGCGTTGGCCTTGGGCAGCCTGTATATCGTCGAGGGATGGAATCCGCGTTTCGGCTTCGCCGGAGCCTGGGCGATTCTGTTAATAATTCTGTCAGCAATAGACCTGGAGCATTACCGGCTGCCGAACGTCCTGGTGGGGGCGGGGGCGATGTTGAGTCTATTATGGATGATTCTGGCGCCCGAGATCACGTGGGCTCAGGCCGGGATTGGGCTGGTGGGAGCGCTGGTTATCAGTGGGGTGATGCTGCTCACCGGGAGACGGGCGACCGGACAGTGGGGCGGATGGGGGGACGTGAAATTAATCGCCGTCCTGGGATTCACCTTCGGGTTGGGTCAATTCTTGCTTCTGATTTTGGCGGCGTCCATGTCCGCGATGCTCTTTGCCGCAATTCGGCGGAAGCCCGCAGAGGGCAGGCGCATCCCCTTCGGACCCTTTCTGGCCGTTGGCGCGTGGGTGGCGATATGGTGCGGGGAGACGATCGTACGCTGGTATCTCGGTGTCCTGGATTTGGGATTTTAGCGGATACTGGCTGTCAGGCGGACTATTCCATGACTTTTTTTGCAAAGGGCTTTCCGCCGATCAGATGCTCCTCGATGATTTTGGGGACGTCATCAACAGTGAGGTGCTGGTACCAAGTCCCTTCAGGATAAACCACAGCCATAGGACCTTGCTCGCAGTGGCCCAGGCATTGGGAGGCCGTGAGCTGAACCGTTTCCCAGAGGTTGCGGGCTTCGATCCCTCGCTTGAAGGCTTCCAGGATAGGAGCGCTGCCGCGCGCCTGACAAGAGGGTTTGCCCAGCGCGGGATCGCGATGACGCTGGCATACGAAGAGATGATATCTGGGTCGGTGCATGGCGATTTTGGATTTTAGACGTCGGATTATGGATTGGATTGATCGGAGCCGCGAGAAGCGGCTTTATTATTTACGGGGATTTTTTTACAGTATGGGCGGATCAGGCCGCAATATTATTGCTGCGGCACTTTTTTGCGCAGTGCTTTGGTTTGCGAACGGCGCACTTTGCCCTGCAATCGTTTCTCCTGGGCGTGACTCGGGACTTTGGTCGGGACGCGGGGCTTGCGGCGGCGTTGGCGAGCCTTCAGTTTGGCGATCAGCCGTTCCAGCGCCAATTCGCGGTTGCGGGCCTGGGAGCGATGTTCGCGGGCGATGGCCGAAAGGCCGGAAGGAATGTGGACGGCGCGCACGGCCGAGGAGGTGCGGTTGGCGTGCTGCCCGCCCGGGCCGCCCGGGGTGAAGGTTTCGAAATGGATATCCTTACGGGTACGCTGGTCAATTACCAACATTGTTTAAGCGAAAAATGAGACTCACATACCACCTTGCTCAAAGCACTCCCGGAGCCCGCCAATCAAAGTCTCAGTACTGCTTGATCGAGTCAATCAGCGGCGTATCCAGGATGATCCGCTCATCCGTTTCGCGCTCCAGATCCAGGCCTCGGGGCATCTTGGGGCAATAGGCCAGATGCACGACGACGGATTCATTCTTGGCGATGCGCACGGCTGGAGTGAAGTCGTCGTCAGCGGCCAGCAGGACGGCGTGATGGATCTCCTTGCGCGCCGCCAGCGTCACCAGGTCAATGGAGAGCTGGACGTCCACGCCTTTCTGCACGTATTCGGCGTTGCCGTGATCGTCGTACACCCGCAAGACCTTGCCCTTGCGCACTTCGAAGCGCGGATGAAATTCCAGGGCCTTCAGGAAGCGATGCTTGTTATCGTAGCGTTCGCGATCCTGGGGATTGGGAGTCGTGGGCAGGTAGGGGAGAGCTCCGTAGTAGTACGTTCTCAGCAGAGCGACATCTTCGATGGAGGCTTCGCGGACTTTTCTCCAGAGGAATTCCGATAACTTCTTGAAGTCAATGCGGATGTTGGATAAGCGAATCTCGCGAACCTTCTCCAGGTACTCTCCGTCAATGAAAATAGCACAACGCATTTGCTACCTCTCAATAATTAATAGACGAATGTTGTTTTTGCGCACGTTTTATTCCCTGGCTCATCGCCAATAGGACGCTTACAGGTTATACGCGGAAGAGATTCCTCTGATGGCGTCGAATGGCGAATAACGTAGTCGGGGCGACTGGATTTGAACCAGCGACTCCATGGTCCCGAACCATGTGCGCTACCAGACTGCGCTACGCCCCGTGCGAGTTGCCTGATGTGTGATCTGATCTATTAACCTGGTTGTCGGGGCGAGCCTTGAGGCCGACGCCATGATCCCGAATCCGCCGCGGCGGACGCTACCAGACTGTCCCAAAGGGACCCTTTAGCGGCGCTACGCCCCGTGCGAGTTGCCTGATGTGTGATCTGATCTATTAACCTGGTTGTCGGGGCAAGCCTTGAGGCCGACTCCATGGTCCCGAATCCGCCGCGGCGGACGCTACCAGACTGTCCCAAAGGGACCCTTTAGCGGCGCTACGCCCCGTGCGAGTTGCCTGATGTGTGATCTGATCTATTAACCTGGTTGTCGGGGCGAGCCTTGAGGCCGACTCCATGATCCCGAATCCGCCATCGGCGGATTGACGCTATTCCAGAAGAGGATCGCCTGGACTGGACACGGATTAATTCGCCAAACATACTTATATTTATTCAAATAATAAATAGTTCCCAGGCCGTTAGATGCTCGGCCAACCATTGCGGCCCACCAAGGGCACGAAGACGCATCCCCCGCCGCTCTGGACGTCGAATCCGGTTTCGGTGCGGCGGACGATCTTCAGATCCTGCTGCATTCGATCACCGACGGGGATGACCATCCGTCCGCCTTCTTTGAGCTGATGGCTGAGCGCCTTAGGAATGGCCGGAGCTCCGGCGGTAACGATGATGCCATCATAGGGCGAAAATTCATCCCAGCCGACCGTCCCATCGCCGACGCGCAGCAGGACGTTATTGTAACCCAGGCTCTCCAGAATCTTGCGCGCGGCCGCGGACAATGTGAATGAGCGTTCGATGGAAAAGACCTTGGCGCACAGCTCGGCCAGGATCGCCGTCTGATAGCCGGAACCGGTGCCGATTTCCAGCACGCGTTCACCGCCCTGCAGGCGCAGGAGTTCGGTCATAAGCCCGACGATGTAGGGCTGGCTGATGGTCTGGCCGTCGCCGATGGGCAAGGGGGTGTCGTCGTAGGCGCGGTCTCGCAGGGCTTCGGGAACGAAGGCTTCGCGAGGCACTTTTTCCATGACCTTGAGGACTCGCTGGTCCTGAATGCCGCGCTGGGTCAGCTGCTCGAATACCATGTGCTGCCGCGAGCGCCAGAGACCGCCCGCCTCTGGGTCGCTGGATTTTAGGACCACGGACGGTACAGCAATTTCAAGAAACGGAGGGTTTCGGGGAATTTCCTTATAAAACTGGATTGGCCGCGGTAGATGGTGGAGATGGGGATCCAGCCAATGCGGCCGCGATGGAGCCAGACTTGAAGGATCATCTCTGCCTCGATATCATATTTCTCGCAGCGCAATTTCAGGCGGCGCAGGAAATCGGCGCGGATGGCGCGATAGCCGCACTGGACGTCCTCGAGGGTCTGGCCGGTTCGCCAGGAGAGCAGAAGAGAGCTTGCGCGGTTGGAAAATCGGCGCAAGAGGGGCATGGCGTGATGATCGCGGCGCCGGTTGCCGACGATGAGATCGTAACCGCCTTGGTGAATCATGTCCTGAAATAGGGGTATGAAAGCCGGGTCGTGCTGACCGTCGGCGTCAAGGCATAAGATCCAATCGGGATTCCGCGCTAATACGTGATCGAAGCCGTCCCGCAGAGCGCGGCCCTTACCGCCGTTCACGGACCTGCGCAAAACCTCAACTCCAACGCTCTTCGCCAAGAACGTTGTCTGATCGTTCGATCCATCGTCCACGACCAAGATGCCGTCTTTGGGAACGTGTTTGGACGTTTCGACTGTCACAGAGCGGATAGTCTGCTCGGCGTTGTAGGCCGGAATAACGGCCGCCCAGCGAAGAACTTGAGCTGACATGAGATAACTTAAACATAAACAATATCGAGGGCCTAGTCAAGAGCTTTGGATTGTATCTCGCACACGGAAATTGAAGAGTTCTGGGCTCTAAAAACGAAACACAAAAGCCCACCCCGTTTGCCGCAGTGGGCTTTTGAGCGAGACTTCGTCTTGACTATTTCAGGTAGAGAATCCTCTGGACTTGAGTCTGCTGACCGGTATTCAATTGAATGAAATAGGTTCCGGAAGAGACTCTCGCGTGCGGCTGCCAGGACATCTCATGCGAGCCAGAAGTCAACCTGCCGGAGAGCAGTTGGTCCACCTGCCGGCCCATCAGGTCGTAGATGCTCAGGTTCACCTTGCCTGCCGTTGCGAGGCTGAAAGTGATCCGGGTGGCGGGATTGAAGGGATTGGGATAGGCGCGCATGATTTCATAACTGATGGGGGCTGCCGCCTCGCCAGTAACGCCTACCAATCCGCCGAAAAGCGAAAGATCCATGTCATCCGCGCAGATCACGCCCGAGGGATTGAAGGCGCAGCGTCGGGCGAAACCATAGGTGTCGAATTGATCCATGACGACGGGAGGAATCTGATCAGCCGCAAGCGCGTAAATGCCGTCCATGCCGCTGCTGGCTATGATTGTCTGGCCTGAGTCATCAAGAATGAGAGCTTGCACCCAGCCCAGATCGCCGGTTGTGCTCAAGAGCGCGGGCGATCCGGGTTCGCTGATATCATAGACGCTGAGGCCTTGAGACCCGACTCCGATGAAGGCCCTTTCGGGAGCCAGGGCCGCGCACCAGGCGCCGCCTTCCGGAGCAACAGTCGAGAATAGCTGCGGATTGGCGGGATCGCTCACGTCGAAGATTTCCAGGCCATCGGAGCCTTCGCAGGTGACCAGCAGATTGCCCGCAGCCGCAAGATCATAGGTAAAGCCCGCCGTCGCCGTGGCGCCGAAGACCTGCGGCGCACTCAGTCCTTCCAGGCGCATGGAGGCAAATCCGGCATCGCCCTGTGCGACGAAGAGATCGTTGCTGCTGTTGATGCTCATCGGGCCGGCGTATTCGGCCAAAGAGATGGTGAACGAGTCACCCGGGGAGCCGGAGCGGTCGAAGATGCGGACGCCTTCAAAACCGTCGGACAGGTAGATCCAGTTGGGGCTCAGCGCGAGGGCATTGGCCCAGCCGTCGGTTTCTACCTGAGCCAGCGGCTGCGCCGAGGTCAAATTCTCATCCCAGACGCGCAGCCCGGCGTCGCCGGCGGCTTCGAAGATCAAGCCTTCTGCATCCCATACGGCGTCCTGCGGGGAGCCGAGAGGATCTTCAGCTCCCTGGTAGATCGGATTAGATAGATTGCTGATATCCCAAACTTCTATCCCCTGATCGCCTACGGCGAGCGCCAGAAGGTTATCCTGCAGACTCAGGCCGGACGGAAAACCGTTGGGTGTGAATGCGGCGATCGGCTGGGGGCGCTCGGGCACCGAAATATCATGAAAGCTGAGGCCGTCAAACCAGTCGGCGACGATCAATGTGTCTCCCCATAGAGCCATCGAGGTTGACCAGCCGCCGGTTTCGAAGGTGCTGCGGAGCGCAGGCTGGGCGGCATTTGCAACGTCATAAAGCGATACTCCTTGCTCTATCCTCAGAACGATCAGCAGATTCGAATTGGCATCTATCAGCAAATGCCGGACGTCTCCGATCACACTGATTGTGCTCAGGGCGAGGGGATTCGTTGGATCAGAGACATCGAGGAGGCGAAGGCTGTCGGTGGATCCAAGAGCGACGAAATTCGGCCCGACGGCGAGGGACGACGACCAGGCGGGGATGACGTATTCGCCGATTTTTGCCGGCGCTGCGGGAGCTGATAAGTCCAAAACCGCCAGGCCATCCAATCCGGTGGCGACGAAGAGGTGGCTGCCGGATACCTCAGCGCCAATGGCGCTGCTAATTCCGGAGGCCTGACCGAGATATTCCGGCGATGCCGGATCGGAAGCGTCTATGACGGCCAGTCCGTTTTCTCCATCGCAGAGGTAGATGAAATTCTGATGCTTGACCAGCGATTCACTCAATCCCTGAGACCCCCAATGGCTCAGGGTAGCGGGAATTTGCGGATCGCTGACATCTAACAGCCAAAGTCCGTATTGATCGGCGCTGTAGGCGTAATCGCCTGAAATCACCACATCCTGAGCCCGGCCGGAGATGGCCGTGGTCGAGAGCAGATCCATGCTCCAGCCCGCCGAGGCGAAAATCAGCACCGCCAGATACCATGTCGTCCAACGAAACATTACGAAAGCTCCTTGAAATTAGCCATAACTGATAAATTGCTGAACTGCAACAATCATTCCAATTGCCGGGCCAATCAACTTGAGACTTCTGCGAAACCAAAATGGGCAGTCATTACGAGGAGCGAAGCCCCGAAGCAATCCCATGATTTTTATCAGCATGAGATTGCTTCGCCTTCGGCTCGCAATGACCAGGCAAGGGATATGAAGCAGTGTCAATTTCTTAATCTCTATAGATATACGTTGCAAAATATGCATGATGGCTGGAAGAAACACCCATTTTTCGAGCGGTCAGACCCTTTTTTGCATCCACTTTCCTCTTCGGATCAAGGCGTAAGCGATGACAGCTCCGCTGGAGGCATAGAATACCCGTGTCCACCAAATGGCGGTCTGGTCGAATCCCAGCGCTCTGGTGAAGAGCAGCACGAGGGGAATTTCGATGGCCCAGGACGTGATGATGGAGAGAATCATCGGAGGCACATTGTCGCCCGCGCCATGAAACAGACTCTCGGCGATTATCCAGATCCCGATGCCGGGCAGAGCCAGGCAATAGATCCGCAGCAGTTCGACGGCGATCCGCTGCAAGGTCGCTTCCTTGAAGAAGAGGCTCACGACCTGCGGCGCAAAGGCCAGCATCAAGCATGAAAGCGATGCCGTGACCAGCACAGCCAGCAGCAGGGATTGTTTGGCCGTTTGCCAGACGCGATCCTTCATCTGCGCGCCCAAGAGGTTGCCGATCAGGGGCGAAATGCCCAAGCCCAGGCCCCAGACCATCAGGATGCCGATCTGCGTGATGCGCAGGCCCATGCCGTAGGCGGCGACGACCTGCGTGCCGAAAATGGCGATGAGCGGCATAATGACGGCGCGGGCCAAGGTGAAGGACAGAGTGTTCACTCCGCCCGGCGCGCCGATTTTCAGCATCTCGAACATGTTGCGGAAGCTGACGGGGATCTGCCCGCGCCGGTGAAGGCGCACGGGGGCTCTGCCGGAATAGAAGAGGATCAGCCCGATCGCAAAGGTGACGGCGTAGCTGATGATGGAACCGACGGCGGCCCCGGCGATTCCCAGTCTTGGAAACGGGCCGATTCCGAAGATGAACAGCGGGTCGAGCGCCATATTCAGGAAAGCTCCTAACAGCATGACGTTCATGGCCATTTTGGGGGCTTCGATGCAGCGCAGCGAGGTGAAGACCGAATAGCTCGAAAAGTAGAGCCCCATGCCGAGCATGTGAATGCGGCCGAACTGCACGCCCAGCTCGGCCACTTCGGCGTCGGCGCCCATGAGGATCATCAACGGCCGCAGGAAGATCAAGCCCAGCGAGCCGGAGACCAGGGCGCAGATCCATTTCAGGATGAAGGTCTCCTTGATGGCGGTTTCGGCGGCGGCCAGGTTGCCTTCTCCGTAGCGGCGGGCGATGATAGCGATGGATCCCAGGCCGGCGATTTCATTGGTGAAGATCAGCACCCAGTAGAAAGCTTCGAAAATCGCGATGGCCGCGACGTATTGCGGCCCCAATTTCGCCACCCAGAACATGGCGGCCAGATCGTAGAGATTGACGGCCATGAAGCCGATGACGCTGGGCAGGCACATGCGCAGGATGACGCGCAGGATGCTCCCCTGAGCGAAATCGGGCAGAGGTTTCTGCGGGGTCGCGGCCAGGGCGTGAGCGTAGCCCCCTGAGAAACCGGAGGCGTCCTCGTCGTGGACGGGCTCGGGGAAAATTCGCTGGGATTTTTCTTCGGCGGAATCCATGTATACCTGAATACGACCTTTGCGCCTTTGCGTCTTTGCGTGAAATTAATTTCTCAACAAAAAATCCGTCAGGGGACGGATAGCGTCAGCATAATTTACGCAAATCCGGCGGGAATGTCAAGGGGAAAGTGGGGGTTGGAGGTTGGCAAGGCCAAGGCGCTGTTTCCGCTCTCGTTAATAATTTCCATTGACATCCGTCCTTGAATTTTGTATATTATTCGCAATCTTGCTATCTCCCTTTGCTTCCCCGCAAAACCGAAGGATCGGGATAGCCAGAGGACTCGTCGTTAGTCCTTGTTTATCCTGCAAATCCGCTCGCCGACCTGCCTTCTGACCTCCCGAATCCTTCTTGGAATAGATCCCTAATTGAGGGTGGCATGCTTCTGCCCTTTAGGGCGAAGCATGTCAGCAACATGCCCCGTCCCGCTGCGCGTGACAGGGGCATGCCACCCCCCCAATGACGAGGCAATCGCTCGACTATCTGTCACTCCCGCGAAAGCGGGAGTCCAGAAAATACGCAAGCTCAATTGGATTCCCGCTTGCGCGGGAATGACATCCAAAAAATCAATTCATACGGAGGACTTCCATGAAGTACCAAATTCTTTTTATCCTGCTGGCTCTGCTGAGCCTGAGCGCCCCGCTCGGGGCGAGCGTCATCTACGTTTCCGGCGCCCAGACCGGAATCTGGTCAGCGGACACGGTGATTGTAACCGCCGAGGTGCGCGTGCCGCCGGGGGAAACTCTGGTTATCAATCCCGGTGTGGAGGTTTACTTTCAGACTAACTGCAAGTTCATCGTGGATAATGGTGCGGCGCTATCCGCCGTAGGGACTCTTAGCGATTCCATCCTCTTTGACGAGCATTGGTCCCTGCCCGGTAATGGGTGGAAAGGAATCCGTTTTCTGTCCGCTTCCAGTTCTTCCCAACTGCAATACTGTCATCTGACGAATGGATTTGCTTCGGGTAGCGGCGAAGATGCCAAGGGCGGTGCCATCTACTGCTCCAGTAGCAGTCCCACCATTCAGTACTGCCTCATTAATGCCTGCTCAGCCAACTCTGACGGCGGCGGGATTTACTGTAGCTCATCCAATCCCAGCATCGTCAGTAACGCCATTAGTGAAAATGCAGCCGATTACGGAGGCGGAATTTCCTGCTCCGACAATTCCAGTCCTAACATCAGTGGCAACGCCATCAGCGCAAATTGGGGCTATATTGGCGTTGGGATTCGCTGTGAGTATTCCAGCCCCTCGATCAGCGGCAACACCATTAGCGAAAACAGCACGGCGTTCGGCTCCGCAGCCGGGATTTACTGCTATTTCTCCAGCCCCACCATCATCGGCAACACCATCAGTGGAAATTCGGGCTGGCCCGGCGGCGGGATTTACTGCGGTTTCAATTCCAGCCCCACACTGCTCAACTGCGTTCTCTGGGAAAATGGCCCTCAGCAGATTTATGTCTCCGGCGGTTCTCCGCAGGTGAATTACTCCGACATCCAGGGTGGCTACACCGGCACCGGCAACATCAACGCCGACCCGCTCTTCATTAACTACGCGCAGCATGACTACCGCCTGCAGTGGGGTTCGCCCTGCATAGACAGCGGCGATCCCAATCCCATCTACAACGACCCGGACGGCACTCGCGCCGACATGGGAGCCTGGTATTACGACCAGACGATGCCTGTGCGCATCCTGCTGACGCCTTACAACGCGCCCATCCAGATTCCCCCCGAAGGGGGCAGCTTCCAGTATGCCATCCAAGTGACTAACATCAGCAGTACAACCTTTCCGATTCTGGTCTGGTGCAATATCACGCTCCCTTCGGGGATGACCTTCGGCCCGGTGCTGGGGCCAGTGCGCATCTCCTTGGTATCCGGACAGACCATAAGCCGGGTGAGAACCCAAAATATATCGGGACATGCTCCGGCGGGCCTCTACCACTACAACGCCTTTGCCGTGGCGGCGGGAGATACATCGTCGGACAGCTTCACATTTACCAAATTGGGGGCTGGAGGTTGGGATCTTGGAGCCGGTGGATGGACGAATGCGGGGGAATCGTTTGATTTTACCGACGTAGGGGCGAGGCGCGCCTCGCCCCTACAGCACGCGTCGAGGTCAGGGACGACCCCGACTATGGAGGTTATGCCCAATCCATTCAATCCCATCACAGTTGCGAGTTTCGAGTTGCGAGTCTCGAGCTACATTAGTTTGCGGATTTACGATACTGCTGGACGCTTGGTCAAAACACTGGTGGACGGCTGGCGAGAGGTGGGCGCGCATGAAGTGACGTTCGATGGATCGCAATTGCCCTCGGGCATCTATTTTGCCGATCTGACGGCGGGGGATTACAGCCAGGTGCAGAAGCTAATTCTGCTGAAATGATCTGATCTTTCAGCAGAATCGTCCGCTCCCTGGCGGAATGGTGCTGATGAAATAAGCTTTGGAGTGCGGAGCCTCGGCTCCGCTCTTAAAAGGCGGCAGCAAGCTGCCGCACTCCAAAAGCACAGGCGAATCAGAATAATGAAAGGGCGGCTGGAGGCCGCCTTTTGTGTTTAAATCAGCGTAATCAGTAAAATCAGTGCGAATCAGCGGTTCAGACAATAATAAAATCCGTGACATCGGTGTCATCCGTGTAATCTGTGGTTCAGAAAAATTGAGCCCGCTTCAGCGGGCTTGAGCAATCTTCAGCCCCGTCATTTATGGCGGGGTGCGGACGGAGGGCGAAAATAAATTCCCCCCATACGCCTTGCTTTGCCTTTGCCTCTTTGCTATCTTGAGGCTCCAAAAATAGGAGCCTGCATGAAACGCGATTTTTTGGCCATCACCGATTTCACCACAGAGGAACTTCGTCACGCCATCCGCGACGCCCGCGAAATGAAACGGCAGCGCCAGTTGGGGCAGTCGCCAAAGTCGTTGGCGGGTCTGACCGTCGGCTGCATCTTTCATAAACCGTCGCTGCGCACTCGCATCAGCTTCGAAACCGGCATCCACGAACTGGGTGGATATTCCTTATACATCACCAAGGACGAAATTGACCTGGGCAAGCGCGAATCCATTGAAGACGCCGCCCGCGTCCTGTCGCGCTACCTCGGCATGATTGTGATCCGAACTTTTTCTCACGCCGACGTCGAAAAGCTCGCCAAGCACGCTGCCATCCCCGTCATCAACGGCCTGACCGACTTTCTGCACCCCTGCCAGGTGCTGGGAGATCTGATGACCGTCGAAGAGAGATTCGGCAAGATTGACGGTCTCAAGGTCACCTATCTGGGTGACGGCAACAACGTCAGCAATTCCTGGATCAACGCCGCCCGACGCTTCCCCATAGATGTAACGATTGCCACGGCGAAGGACGCGCCGCCGAGCCTCGACCTGCTGAAATTGGCTCAAAACGAGAAAGCCAAAGTCCGCTGGATTCACGATCCAATCGAAGCCGTCAAGGGCGTCCATGTCATCTACACCGACGTCTGGGCCTCCATGGGGCAGAAGGAGAAATTCGAGGAGAAACAGAAGCTTTTGCGCCCTTTCCAGGTCAACGCCGAACTGCTGAAACACGCCGATCCCCACCACATCGTCCTGCACTGCCTCCCCGCCGAACGCGGCCGCGAAATCACCGATGAAGTCATGGATGGCCCCCACTCGGCCGTCTTCGACCAAGCCGAAAACCGCCTCCACATCCAAAAGGCCATTATGGCGCAGCTCGCGGCCTGGAGCCGATAGATTTGGAGCGGGAACCGGTCTCTGAAATTCTGCTAAAAAAGGGGCAGCCTGCACGGGCGGCCCCTTTATGTTAGCTGAAAATTTTGCCCATCGGGGTCGTCTGCGGGCTAAAGGGTGAAGGAAGCGGTGATTCGTCTTGAGATGCGAATGCTGATATTTGTATATTAGTTCCAAAATGATCGGCATTTCATAAGCGCGGGAGGCTGTCATGAAAAAGCTCCTTCTCACATCCCTGCCGGGGATCCTTCTTCTGATGTTTTTCGCCAATTCCGAAGCTCAGACCATCGTCCCCGGGGGCTTCGTTTCGGGAATCTGGACACCCCTGGGATCGCCCTACCTGATCCAGGGCAACCTCACCATCCCCCTGGATTCTTCCCTCATCATCGAGCCTTCTGTTCAGGTTACCTTTCAGGGGAATTACAGCCTTTTGGTCAATGGCTTGCTGAAGGCCGAAGGCGCGCCCGGAGATTCGATCCGTTTCGGCGTCTCCGGCGGGAGCTGGAAGGGTCTTCGCTTCGTTAACAGCGTGGCAAGCAACCGGCTGGCGTACTGCACTGTCCAGGGGGTGCTGTTTCACGGCGCGATCAAAAGCGATGCCAGCAATCTGGTGGTCACGCATTGCCGCATCAGCGATAATCAGAGTTCCGGCGGCAGCGTGGCCGGCGGGATTTTGGTGGTGAATTCCAGTCCGGAGATCTCCTACTGCAACATTAGCGGCAACGTCGCCTATGGGAACGGGGGAGGAATCACTTGCAGCGGCAACTCCGCAGTTCTCATTTCGTATTGTACTCTGAATGGCAATGTCGCTCAGGGTTCCGGCGGGGGAATTTATGTTTCCAACAACTCCAGCGCCGTTATCACGCATTGCACGATGAGTGGCAATTATGCCGGCGAATTTGGAGGCGGGTTGGCTTACGACGGAGCCAACTGCTCAATCTCCTTCTGCAACTTCCTGAGCAATGACGCCAATTTTGGAGGCGGCCTTTGGACCTCCTCATCCCAGGTGACGCTGACTCAGAGTAGCTTCTGGGATAACGCGGCTCAGGGTGAGGGAGGAGGAATCTGGATCTCGTCCGCTGATGCTCAAATCACTCGGTGCGCCTTCAATTTCAATGCGGCCTTCGGATATGTCGGCTATCCCGTGGAGCATGGCGGGGCCATCTATGCGCTGGACTGCGCCGAGCTGATCGTGGATCATTCGCTGCTGCTCTATAATCATTGCAACGGCGATAATTTCGCCGGCGGGATTCAGTTGGAGGGCAATACTTCGATCACACTGACCAATAGTATCCTCAAGGGCGGGCATAGCTGGGGCATTGGCGCTCTGATTAGTTTCGAAGGGCTGAGCGCTGACGTATCCTACAATGATTTCTTCGTCTGGCCAGGCGAAATCGCCTTTTTGGGAAACCTGCCGCCCGGCCTCGGTCAGTACAATCAAATCAATGCCAATGGAGATCCCTGCGACGTCTATCAGAATATCGCCGGGGATCCTATGTTCGTGAATGCCTATAGTGATTTTCATTTGCAGGAAGGCTCGCCCTGCATTGACGCCGGCGATCCCGTCAGTCCTTTCGATCCGGATAGCACGATCGCTGATGTGGGGCGCTATTTCTTCGACCAGCGCGCGCCGGACATCGAAGTTCCGACTTCAATCCTCGATTTCGGTTCCGTGAACATCGGAGAAATGGCGCAACTGCCATTGATGATCTACAACGTCGGCAGCGACACCCTGCAAATCTACGATATCACCTGCGGCAACCCGGTCTTTTCCACCACCTGGACGCCATCCCAAGGCCAGATCCTTCCCGGTGGAAACCTCCAAATCATGGTGAGTTTTGCCCCGGTCGGCTTTCAATCCTACGAAGATTCATTGTACATTGAGAATAACAGCGAGCCCTGCGCTGTATTGCTCGTAGGCTCCTGTTCGGGAATGTCCGATGTGGATGAGAGATCGAATGGCGATCTGCCCGGGGACTTCGCCCTTCGCGGGCCTTATCCCAATCCCTTCAATCCCACCACGACTTTCTGCTTCGATCTGCCGACCGGCGGCTACGTTCGTCTGGCGGTGTATGACATTGCCGAAAGGCTGGTGCAGATCCTGGTGAGCGGCTATCGCGCCGCCGGGACTTACCAGGTGAACTTTGAAGGGTCAGGGTTGGCTGCGGGACTCTACCTGTATCGTTTTGAGGCGGGAGATTTGCGGTCCTCCGGCAAGCTGGTGCTGATGAAATAGTCTCCCATTGTCATTCGACAAACCATGGCAGGGGCGCGATCCAGCGCCCCTTTTTGTCGCTCGTATTTCCGCAATAAGCCAAGTTACTGCTTGACTTTCCGTCAAAAGTGCATTAACTTTAGTACAGACAGTTTTACCACTTTTTTCGGTTTCGTCGCAAGCGACAAATCACATCAGCCAGGAGGCCTGAACATGGTAAGAACGAACGCTTTCCGCCTCGCCCTCCTACTCTTGCTCTCATCCTGGGCGTTAACCGCACCTGCTTTCGCCGAGATCCTCTGGTCCGACAACTACTCCGATGGCAACTTCAGCACCAACCCTGCTTGGAACATCCCCTGGGGCGAGGTTAGCGTGGTGCCCTTCGGCGGCAGCCACGTCCTGGACTGCCACGCCGAACCGATGGGCCTTTCCGGCCGCATCTACGCCGAACTTCCGCTGCTGGGCCTGGGCGGCATGGATGACCTCGTCCTGGAGTTCTACGTTCATCCCCGCGAAACCTTGACCGGAGCCAACAATGTTCGCATTCAGATTTATGACTGGGAGACCTATGATCTGGTCGAGTTGATGGAGAACGACAACGACAACCTGCAAATCCGGGTCAACGGGACGACGGTCTCGCAGGCGCCGCTGAATGGCTTTCCGCAGCGCTGGCATCACGTGCTTATACACTCCGATGCCACGGGACTTTGGACAGTGATCTGGGATCTGGGAGGCTCCAATCAGACCGTCATGGCGAGTCCGGGGCCCGGGCCCTGGGTCGGGGGGACAATCCCTCTGCTTCAACTTCAGTGCGACGGGCATTACAACGCGGTCAACGGCGCCTATTTCGATAGTTTCGAGGTGTGGCACGGCGCTGCTCTGGTCTGGAGCGACTACTTCGAAGACGGCAATTACACCGCCAATCCGCCCTGGAATATCCCTTCGGGCCAGGTGAGCGTGGCGATGTTGGAGGGCAATTACGTCTTGGACAACCGCGCTTTGCCCAACTGGACCTCCGGAAGGATCTACGCGCCCTGGCCGGTCAGCGCCGTGACCGGAATTAACGCCCTCAAATTGGAACTCGATCTGCGGCCGCGCGAGACCTTGAGCGGAGCCAACAACGTCCGCATTCAGATTTTCAACTGGAACTCCTTCGGATGCTGCTTTGAGCTGGTGGAAAATAATAATTCCCACCTGAAGCTCCTCTTCAACGAAAACGTCATTCTCCAAACGCCTCTGAACGGCTTCCCCGATCGTTGGCATCACGTCATCATGGAGCGCAGCGCCACCGGCTTCTGGACGGTCATCTGGGATGCGGGCGGCTCCAATCAAACCGTTCTGCAGGGGCAGGATGGTTGGATTGATCCGATCATCCCCTACCTGCAGCTCCAGTGCGATGGATTCTACAGCACCGTCAATGGAGCGTACTTCGATAATCTGGTCATGAGTATCCCGCCCTACGGTTATCCAGGCGAGTTTGTCGTAGATGACCACACGGCCGCGCTCTGGCATTTCAACGAGAATTTCGGGACAATCGCCCATGACGCAACCGCAAACAATTACAATCTGACCCTGCAGGACGGCGCCGGCTGGCACGCTCCGGGTTGGAATAACACGCCCAGCGCCGTGGATCTGACCGATCCCGACGCCAAGGTGAATTCCAACTATACCGTCGGCAACGGCTGGGATGCGATCACTCTCGAAGCCTGGATTTATCCCACCCAGATCGGCCCATATACCGGCTGGTTCTGCGACCACCCCATAATCACGCGACAGGAGTTCCACAATGTCTCGGACTGCTCCTACTTCCTATACCTGACCGCCAAGGGTGAAATCTACGCCGGCGTCAATCTCAACGAACCCGGCGGCCCTGTTTCACAGGCTCTAACGGATTCCGGATTGGTTCAGGTGAATAACTGGTACCATGTCGCGGCGACCTGGTCCAGTGGAGAACCGCTCAGGATCTTCATCAATGACATGACCGACCCAGTCGAGGTGAGTTCAGATCCTGTGGCGCCGGGCGTCATTCGCACCGGCACCGACGCTCTGCGCATCGGCTGCAACTGGACGGTCGAATACTACAATGAATGGGAATACTTCAAGGGCTACATAGACGAAGCGCGAATTTCCGATATTGCTCGCTACCCAGGAATCCCCCCCGGACCAATTGACATCACTTTGACTCCGATAAATCCGCCCATCATCATCCCCCCAAACGGCGGCAGCTTCTCCTTCCACGCCACCGTGACGAACGCTTCCAACATAACTCAGACTTTCGATGCCTGGTGCAATATCCAGGTCCCCGGCGGATCCCAGTTTACGGTGCTGGGGCCGGTGAATCTGACTCTCAATGCCGGAGCCAGCCTCACCCGCCTGCGCACTCAGGCTGTGCCGGCCTCGGCGCCGGGAGGAGAATACGCCTATTGGGGCTTCGTCGGCAACTACCCCTGGACGGTGACGAATTCCGATCATTTCTCTTTTGTCAAACAGGGCAGCGATGCAGGCCTGATAAGTGAAGATGGCTGGATCTGCGGCGGCGAACTGTTCCCGGGTGAAGTGTCAGCGGCTGAACAGCAGCCGAAGGAATTCGCTTTGCACGGCGCTTTCCCCAATCCCTTCAACCCCACGACAATTATCAGCTTCGAGCTACGAGCCGCGAGCTTCGTGGAGCTGGCGGTCTATGATATTGCAGGACGTGAGGTAACGACTTTGGTGGAAGGCTGGAGAGCAGCGGGAACTCACACCGCAACCTTTGATGGCGCGGATTTACCGTCCGGCATTTACCTTCTGAGGCTTAGGGCCGGTGATTTCACCGCGGTGCAGAAGCTGGTGCTGATGAAATAGATGGCGGAGTGCGGGGGCGTTCAATTGGGCGCCCCCATACATTTCACTAAATGGGATGGACCATGCTAAAGACAGGCACGATCGCACTCTTGTTTCTATCTGTGGCGGCCTATGGCGCCACTCTCCACGTCCCCTCCCAATACCCCACCATCCAATCTGGCATTAACGCCGCCGTGGACGGCGACACCGTCTTGGTCGCTGACGGCGCCTACACCGGAACCGGCAACAAGAACCTGGACTTCCTCGGAAAAGCCATCTTGGTAACCTCGGAAAACGGCGCCGAGACCTGCATCATAGATTGTCAATACGACGGGCGCGGCTTTTACTTCCACAGCGGAGAGGATTCCACCTCTGTGCTCTCGGGCTTTACCATCACCCACGGAAACGTTGATGATCAGGGCGGCGGCATTTACTGCATCAATTCCAGCCCGGTCATCAGCCGTAACGCCATCATCGCCAATCGCGCCTATTACGGGGGTGGAATATGCTGCGAATCCTGCTTTGGGCCCACCATCGCCCACAATCTTATAAGCTCAAATTCAGCCGATGGAATTGGCGGCGGTGTCTACTGCCTTAATGTTTCCGGCATTGCCATCACGAATAATACCATAAACCAAAATGATGCCTTCGGAATAGGCGGCGGGATTTTCTGCGAGAGCTCCAGTCCCCTGATCAGCGATAATACCATAAATGGGAACTCAGTGAATGCGTTATCGGGTGGCGGGATTTACTGCGATTCGTGTTCAAGTGCTATGATTATTGGGAATATGATCGTCGGCAATGGCTGCATGGGCTCAGGCGGAGGAATTTACTGCTCCGCTATTTCCGATTTAGACATCAGCGCCAATACGATTAACGCCAATGGGGCTGGGAGTGAGGGCGGCGGGATTTACTGCTCATCCTCCAACGCCTCCATCAGTGGTAACCTCATTACCCTGAATACTTCCTGGGGGAGCGGCGCTGGAGTTCATTGCAGTGGCAATCCCATTGCTCAAATCAGCGAAAACGTCGTCAGCGGAAATACCATCCCAGAAGATGGCAGTGGGAATGGCGGGGGGATTTGCTGCATCAATTCAAACGCTCAGATCATTTCTAATATGGTTAACGGAAACTCTATCAGCGGAGAGATGGGCACACGCTATGGCGGCGGCATTTACTGCACCGGCGCCAATTCTAACATTATGGGTAACACCATCAGCGATAATGTCCTCAGCAGCACCAGTGGAGATAATGCGCAATGCTATGGTGGTGGAATTTACTGTTCGGGTTCCAGCGCCACGATTATGGGTAACACCATCAACAGAAATGAAGCTTCTGCCAGCGGATATCTTGCCGGCAGCCTTGGTGGAGGGATTTACTTCGCTGGAGCGAACTCCACCATCCAGGGTAACACGGTCTATGGAAACTCCGCCCAGGGCTACTTTGGATTGGGCGGCGGCATTTACTGTTCTCAATCCAGCCCTGCCATCATCAACAACACTATTAGCGGGAATTCTACTCTCGGCTCGGGGTACACCGGCGGCGGACTTTACTGCAGCAACTCCAATCCACTGGTGGTGAATTGCGTTTTTTGGGGTAATGCACCTGGACAAATTACCATCGGGGGAAGTTCTAATCCGCAAGTTACATATTCAGACGTCCAGAACGGCTACACCGGAACCGGCAACATCAACACCAATCCCCTCTTCGTTAACGTCACTCTGGGCGACTACCGTCTGCTATGGGATTCACCCTGCATTGATACTGGTGATCCCAATCCCATCTATAACGACCCGGACGGCACTCGCGCGGACATGGGAGCCTGGTACTACGACCAGAGTATGCCGGTGCGCCTCCTGCTGACCCCCTACAACGCGCCCATCCAGATTCCCGCCTCCGGGGGCAGCTTCCAATATGCCATCCAGGCGACCAATATAGACAGCATGACCGCGTCCGTTTTAATCTGGTGCGATGTAACGCACCCCTCGGCGGGGATTCACGGTCCGGTTCTGGGGCCGCTGACTATACATTTGGGAGCAGGTGAGACCTTGATTCGGCTTAGAAACCAAAATGTCCCAGCCGGTGCTCCGGCGGGCCTCTACCACTACAATGCCTATGCGGTTGCCGCAGGAGACACCTCAGAGGATAGTTTCATTTTCGCCAAGCTCGGAGTGGGCAGCGCAATTGGGCTCTTCGATTGGGCTAACAATGGAGAAGCCTTAGAAGCCGCCGGCGTCGCACAGGAAGGCATTCATCCTTCTTCCTTCATCTTTCATGCTTGCCATCCCAATCCCTTCAATCCCACCACAGTTCTCAGCTTCGAGCTGCGAGATGCCAGCTTCGTGGAGCTGAGAGTATTCGACATTTCCGGCCGCCTGGTGGCGACGCTGGTGGACGGTTTGCAGGATGCCGGGATGCATGAGGTGACGTTTGACGGGACCGATTTGTCCTCAGGCATTTATCTTGCCAAAATAACTGCGAACAGTGGATCGCAAACACAGAAACTGATTCTGATAAAATAGGTGGAGGAAGCCATGAGAAAGTTCAGTCTTTACCTTGGCGCAGCGGTTCTGCTGCTGGGAAGCGCTTGGGGGATTGCACTCGCCCAGGTGTCGCAGGAATGGGTGGCGAGATATGACGGGCCGTGGCAATATATTGACGAAGCCGTTAAGGTCATCGCTGATGAACAAGGCTATGTGTACGTTACCGGTTCAAGCTACGCGGCGATTTCAGACCGTGATTACTTGACCATCAAGTACAATGCCGACGGCGTCGAACTCTGGACAGCGCGATTTGACGGCGGAGCCAATGGACAGGACATAACCCGCGACATGGCTGTGGACGCCTATGGCAATGTTTACGTCACGGGTGCTGTTTCAACCTTTTCCTTCGATTCCACATGGGATTGGGGCACGGTTAAGTATGATCCCGCCGGCAACCAGCTCTGGGCGGCCTACTATCAAGGACCGTTGACTTACCTTGATCATGCCTACTCGCTGGCGGTAGATTCAGCCCAAAATGTCTACGTTGTTGGAATCACGGATCTCAGCCCCTACTACGAGACGGCCAATTTCACCACAATCAAATACGATCAAGCCGGCAACGTTGTATGGAACAATACCTATGACAGTGGGATTCACGACGAAGATCGCGGCAAGGATATCGCCCTTGACCAGGAGGGGAACGTCTGCGTGGTGGGTTATAGCATGTTGCAGTCGGGCCATTTCGGCATCCTCACCATCAAGTATAATTCCGCCGGTGCTCGGCAGTGGCTGACTATCTATGACGGCGAAGTGGACATCTCAGTTCCCCTGCAACTGACGCTTGACGGCAGCGGAAACGTTTTTGTGGCCACCACCGAATTCAGCTCTGGGGCGGGAGATTATTTCATGATAAAGTATAATCCCGAAGGCGTGCAGCAATGGACGACACGCCACAGCAGTCAGGTGGGATCGTCCAACGATTTCTTTTGGGGCGGGTTGGCCGTGGATGAGGCCGGCGATGCCTATCTCACGGGTTCCACTACAGGCGCCGATTTTGACGACATGACCACGGTGAAATTCAACTCGGCCGGTGAATTGCAATGGGCAGCGTCCGAAACCCCCGGCGTCGGTAAAGATGTGGCCGTGGATGGACAAGGCAATGTGTACGCGACCGGTGGCGCAGGCGCATCATACGGGGGCTTCCATACCTTGAAATATGACTCGGTGGGACAGGAGCTCTGGGAAATGTATTACAGTTACTCCTCCGTGAATCCGCAAATGGCGATTTCCATCGCCCTAGACTCTAGCCGTAACGTCTTTGTCACGGGTCAAAGCAAGACATTTCCTACGAATACGGATTATGCCACCGTCAAATATGCCCAGGACGTCAGCACAGTCCCGCTTCAGCCGCAGTGTCTGCCAAAGGAATTCGTTTTGTATCCGCCTTCCCCCAATCCGTTCAATCCCAGCACAGCTTTGAGTTTCGAGCTGCGAGCTGCGAGCCCTGTCAGCCTCAAAGTCTACGATACCGCTGGCCGCCTGGTAGCAACACTGGTGGATGGCTGGCGGGAAGCAGGAATACATGAAACGGTCTTTGATGGTTCCAAGCTGCCATCGGGCATTTACTTGGCGCGACTAACCGCCGGCGACTTCTCGGCGGGGCAGAAGCTGGTCCTGATGAAGTGACCTTTGGAGTGTGGAGCCTTGGCTCCGCTATATAAGCGGCGGCACGCCGCCGCAGCTCAGAAAATTGCAGGGGCGGCCTTGATGGCCGCCCCTTTCGTTGTCCCGTAAGCTGAGCCATTTATTTCATGGTAATTAATTCGCCCGTATTGGGATTCCAAATCTTGTCCGGGTAATTGGCATTGGCGAAGATCGAGAGATTCTGCCCGAAGGGAAGGGAATAGGCCACCAGGGCATCGGTGGGATGTCCATCCAGCGTCGCGGGCGCGAAGCGCCACTGCGCCACGGCGTGGATGGCAGAAGCAACAGCCAGGGAGGACGTTTTGTATATGACATTGGCGCTCTTGACGATTCCATCTTGCCCCACGCGAATCTCCAGCGTTACATAGCCTTCGATCAAGCGTCCCGGCAAATATTCCACCGGTTCGGGGCGAACGTTCATCAGCAATTGCGGTGCAATATAACCATTGGGCAGCACTTGAGAGCCGTTCTCAGGCGTGCCCGCCAAGGAGCCGGCCACCGTTATGAGGGTGACAATTGCTGCCCCCAAAATGGTCTTTGAGTATTTATTCATGATTTCTCCTTATAAAGTGTGCAGATTCTACGGCCACTCTCAATGTTTGTTTGATAACATTTAATCCTCTCGCTGGTTGGACGCCAGTCGCATCGTTTAGGTTGCCCGCTGTACAACTGATCTCGCGCCAATAGTCCTTGTCCCACCCGTCCCGACAGTTTATATTATGGGCAAAGTGAATAAAATATCAGAGGTGATCATGATAAGCAAAACCGAAGAAAATCTCAAAAAAGCCTTCGCCGGGGAATCGCAGGCCCGCAACAAATACACCTACTTCGCGCAGGTGGCGCGCAAGGAGGGCTACCACTACATCGCCAAAATCTTCGAAGAAACCGCCGACAACGAGAAGCGCCACGCCAAGGATTCCTTCAATCTCCTGAAAGGCATCGGCGACACCAAGGCCAATCTCAAGGCCGCCATCGAAGGCGAGCACTACGAAGTCACGGTGATGTATCCTGAATTCGAGCAGGCAGCCAAAGCCGAAGGCCAGACCGCCGCCGCCGTCCTTTTTAAGCAGGTCGCCAAGATCGAAGCGGCGCACCGGGAAAGATATAAGCGCCTGTTGGAGATGGTGGAGAAGGGGACGGTTTACAAGCGCGATAAGGCCATCAAATGGAAGTGCAGCGTCTGCGGCTACACGCATGAGGGCACCGAACCTCCCGTTAAATGCCCCTGCTGCGGCCACGCCCGCGAGCATTTCGAACCGGCCAACTTGGACGTGTAGGGAGAACTTCATGGCCCGATACGTCTGCAGCGTCTGCGGCTTTGTCTATGACGAGCAGGAACAAGGCGTCCCCTTCGCGGATCTTCCCGACGACTGGTGCTGTCCCATCTGCGGATCGGAGAAGTCCCTCTTCGAGAAAGAGGAGACCTGAACATGACGGGCGGCCACGGGGCCGCCCCAAGGGTAAAAATCGCGCTGGCGGCCCATAAAATCCTTGACTTCGGCGTCATTTTTCATTATATTCTTGTATATCCAGGCGAGAGACGATCCTATGAAAATCCTTCTGCTGATCTTGTCGTTGCCTCTGCTGGCTCTGCCTGCCCCTTTGGGAGCCCAGCCCCAGCCCCTGGAATTCCAATTCCAACCCGATGCCTTTCCTGCCAGCATCAACGATGTTCCCATCCAACAGCCTTGGGCGGGAGGGTTAGACGCGCTTGCGCCCACATTCTGTGATCTGGACAGTGACCGAGATTTGGACTTATATTGTGGGAATAGCCGTGGTTTTATCGATTATTTTGAGAATACCGGAAGTCCTCTTGCACCCAACTTTCAGTTTGTCACTAATTTTTTTGACTCATTGCTCTGTTTTAATCCTGACCCAGCTCCTGCCTGGGGTTGGTCCAAGATCAAGTTCACTGATTTAGACGGCGATGGATTGAAAGATGCCGTTCTGGGGGGAATATTTTACAATCAATACCTGCTTTATTACAACCACGGCACTCTCTCACAGCCCGTGTTCAGCAACCCGGCAGATACTCTGCGCAATTCTGTTGACAGCCTTATAGCTGGACAATACTTCGCTCTGGCCGACATTGATTCAGACAGCCTAGCAGATCTATTCGTAGTTTATGCAGGCTACATCAAGTATTATCATAATATAGGCACTGCTTCAAATCCATCATTCCAATTAGTGAGCTCAAACTGGTTCAATACTTACACCGGAGACGGTTTTGCAGATCCCTGCTTTGGGGATTTGGATGCCGATGGAGATTTAGACTTGCTGATTGGCACAGGGGCGGGGCATGTGATCTACTACCAAAACGATGGCACACCCCAGAACCCGCAGATGACCTTTGTGACCAACAATTACCTCAATATCGCTGTGCAGAAGTATGCTTCCCCTGA